>Ga0209427_10001153_pt1 | contig 29976 bp, 32 predicted proteins | sample DeeMarSWOR136_30_FD_187465 | JGI IMG/M metagenome (GOLD analysis project Ga0209427, IMG submission 187465) | Marine sediment microbial communities from White Oak River estuary, North Carolina - WOR-1-36_30 (SPAdes) (version 2) | ecosystem: Environmental > Aquatic > Marine > Intertidal zone >...
ACTCCTTTCCTTCCAAAACCATCTCTATTGCATCTGCGGGGCATTCGTTGGCGCATATTCCGCATCCTTTGCAGAAGTCATAATCAAAAACCATCTTGTTTGTTTCTGGATCATGTTTTATGGCGCCTTCTGGGCAGTATATGTGACAGAATATGCATCGGGTGCATTTCTCTGTGTTCCAGACTGGCTTGTAAGAGCGCCAATCTCCGGTTTTGTATTCTGTGCTGGAAATCCAGCATGCACCACCAAGGGGAATTTCTTTCCAGCTTTTTGGTTGTGTGCTCATTCAGGTTTTGCCTCCTTGTAAGCTTCTTTTATGACTCCAATGTTTTTTTCTGCTAGTGAACCAGAAAAGCGCTCTTTCACGGCTTTTTCTATGCTTTCCATTTTCACTACTTCTGTTGCACGGGCGACTGCTCCAAGCATGGCTGTGTTAGTGATTAGTCTTCCAAGAATCCTAATAGCTATGTCAGTAGCGGGAACTGTCCAAACTGTTCCCTCCGTCATTTTCAGCTCTTCCTTAATCTTCTTTGGTTCTTTAGGACTATTTACTATGAGAATTCCCTTTTCGCCTAAACCTTTTGTTACCGGAACGGTTGCCAGAAGGGTTGGATCCATAACTATAGCGAGACTTGGATTGTAGACTGCACAATGGAGCCTTATCGGTTCGTCGCTGATACGCGTGTAAGCTTTTACTGGTGCTCCCATTCTTTCAGGACCGAATTCTGGAAAGGATTGGATGTATTTTCCTTCGTGGATTGCAGCCCGTGCAAGAAGCTCGCTTGCTGTCCATGCTCCTTGACCGCCACGTCCGTGCCATCTGAATTCTCTGAGGGTCAATAAACTTCCTCCAAACAGCATCTCACGTACTCAAGTGAATTAGGACATACAAGTTCTCGCCATTCTTATATTTTTGGGAAAAATGCTTCTGTATGTGTTGCTTTTTTGTTTTCGTTATTTTGTTATACTTGGATTCGAATTTTGAGAGGGATTCTTGCGGTTTGAAGTTCAAACGGAGTCGAATACCGTGTAAGTGGTCCCTTTTCAGAGACCGAACGTGAAAGAAGTTTATGTGAAAAAACATAAGAGGCTATATGACAACCTAAAGTTTAATCCATGACGGATGTTGTTTGTTAATATATGAGGTAATGAGCTTTGGCTAAGAAAGGAGCAAAACCTGAAGAGGAGACAACCCAGACAGAGAATGTTGTTCTTATCGGCAGAAAACCTGTGATGAACTATGTAACTGCTTGTATAACCTTCTTCAACAGTGGCGAAAAGCAGGTGATTGTTAAGGCAAGGGGAAGAGCAATCTGCAGAGCAGTTGACACTGTTGAGTTGCTTCGCCGCGCCTTTGTTAAAGATTTGGAAATAAAACGTATCGATATAAACACTGAAGAACTGGTTAGAGCTGAAGGTGGACAAAAATCAAACGTTTCAACAATTGAAATAGCTGTCAGTAAAGCCGAATCCAAACAACCTACAGAAAAAACTTAGATTCTTCAATTTACTTAACCACTCAATCCTTTGCGATATTTCTTATTATTGCAGGCTATTGCGAGATTGTTTCAGGGATCTCAGATATCTATAAAAGTACTGTGATTTAATGGATTGTTATTGGTGAGATACTTGCCTGACTATCCTAAGATGATTGTTCGTCCTCCTGGTCCGAAGGCTAGAGCCGTCGTTAAAAGAGACTCTGTGACGATTTCGCCTTCGTATACTCGCTATTACCCGCTTGTGGTAGATTCTGGAAATAACTGTATAGTGAAAGATGTTGACGGAAACGAATACATTGACTTCAACTCTGGATTGGCATGCCTAAACGTGGGACACAACCACCCCAAGGTTGTCAAGGCGATAAAAAGTCAATGCGACAAATTTCTTCACTACTCTAACACTGACTTCTATTATCAAGAAACCGTGAAACTGGCTGAAAAGCTGTTCGAAATAACCCCTGGCACTTTCCAGAAAAGAATCCACTTCGGAAACAGCGGAACAGAGGCTATAGAAACCGCAATCAAACTTTCCAAATGGCACACCCGAAAGCACCAATTTATCGCCTTTACCGGAGCGTTTCATGGCAGAACCTGCGGCGCCACAGCTCTTACAGCCAGCAAACCAACCCAAAGAAGGCACTACTTCCCCCTGCTTCCGGGAATAACCCATGTACCCTACCCCTACTGTTACCGCTGCCCCTTCAATCTATCATATCCCGAATGCAACTACAGATGCGTAGACTTCATAGATGAACAGGTTCTGCAAAAATACTTGCCTCCAGAAGAGGTTGTCGGATTCGTCTTCGAGCCTATCCAAGGTGAAGGCGGATACGTGGTTCCCCCTCCCGAATACTTCCAGCGCCTCAAAAAACTGGCTGACAAATATGGCTTACTGCTGATCGCCGACGAGATTCAATCAGGTATCGGAAGAACAGGAAGATGGTTTGCCATCGAGCATTGGAAAACAGAACCTGACATCATTTGTGCAGCCAAATCCTTAGCCTCAGGATTGCCCTTAAGCGCAACCGTGGCTCGAGCCCGGCTGATGGACTGGGAGGCTGGTTCCCACGCCAGCACCTTCGGAGGAAATCCTTTAGCCTGTGCAGCTGCCATGACTGTGATTGAGATAATCAAGGAAGAGAAGCTTCTTGAAAACGCTGAGAAACAGGGCAACTATATCATGAAGTGGCTGCAAGACGTGAAGCAAGAACAGGAAATCGTGGGGGACGTTCGAGGAAAGGGGTTGATGATTGGGGTTGAGTTTGTGGAAGATAAGGAAACCAAGAAGGCTGGGGCAGATCAAGCTAGAGAAGTGATGATCCGCTGCTGGAGACGAGGAGTAGCCATCATAACTTGCGGCGTTTCCACCCTCAGGTTGGTTCCGTCGTTAACCATAACCAGAGAACTGGTAGACACAAGCCTAGAAATAATCGGGGACGTTATCAAAGAAGTTGAAAAAGAATCTTCTGCATGAGACTATTTTTCTGGTTCTTTTATGACCTTTATGCTTCCCCGCTGTCCCAAATGCAGTTCCGGCTTTCCATCCAGCCCCTCGCGTACGTATCCATGTGACATTCTAATGGTTTGTTCTCGTTGAATCTTTCCGCCCTCAACCAACTCTACTTTATTGTCCCACAAAAGCACCCTCAAAGTTCCGCTTTCATCCGAAACAAGAAGGCTGGCAAGCTTTCCCTCTGTCCAGTCTTTGCGAGTAAAGGTTTTAGGGGGATAAACGGCAACCACCTGCCCAGCCACTGTCACATCATTCAATCCAGAAACAAGGTCCTGAATCTGAATTTTGAGCCGAAGAGGCTTCTTAACGATTTCCACCCCCAACTCTGAAGCGGCAATCCGCGCCGCGGTTTCATCGGTTAAAAAATCTCCTGCGCCCCTCTTTTTCTTTTCAATCATTTCCAGAATTTCTTTGCGGTTAAGGTCAGAACGGGACGATAGTATTCGATTAACGATTTCCTCTAAACTCATATTGCTCATTTTATTTAGATTCCTCTTGAACGCTGAGTTCACAATCTTTAGTTTCTTTTGCCCGTAGGCTTAGGCACTGCATCACCTGTTTCTGCACAATCTTACTGTCTACTACCTTAACTGTCATTTTGTTTAATCTTGTTTCCTATGTGGCAAAAAGCTAGGGCAAAAAGATAGCTATGCCTCTTCGGCGCTTTCCTCTTTGCCATAAACCAAATACAAGAAGCCTAGAACCAAAGCTATGAAAATCAAACCTGTTAGAATAATGAGTATCCAACTAAAGTAGGCATCCGGGGTCATTTAAATCTCTCCTTCGTCTAATATTTGAATGTGAGATATTTAAGGTGTAACCTTTTTCCACTCTTCCATGAGGCAGTCGTAGAGCCTATCCTCTTCCTCGATCTTGTCGTACCGCTCCAACGCATCCGCTATTTTCTGGGCGATGAGGTGGTAACAGATGTTTGCTTCTCGGTCCATTACGCGGAAATAGAAATCGTCGCAGGAACAGAAACCCGCAGCTGGCATAATCTGGTATTCCCTTTCTCTGCCTACAACTATCCAAACAATCCTGCCGCTGGGGCTAAAAATATACTTTTTAACTCGCTTCTCCTTTAGGGTGTCCCATGCTTTAGTGAACTGTGAACCAAACGCCTCTGAAAGCTGAGTTAAGTGGTTATCCGTTAACTCTGCCTTGATTTTTGCTTCCTCGCAAACTTTTTCGAGTACCTTGATTTCTTTGGGCACTTTCACTGTTTATCTATCCTTCAGAGTGTTATGATATTCTAGGGAGAAGCGTTTGTGTTCCAGCAGCGGAGTTCGATGAGCCGTTTTGTTGGGTTATTCGATTTTTATCTGTTCTCCGCCGGACTTCTTTTTCTCTTCGATTTTGGGTACTGTAACCTCTAGCACTCCATTTTTGTATGATGTTTTAGCTTTCTTCGGCTCAATTTTCGTCGGCATTTCAATTTCTTTGAAATATTTGCGTTCAGGAGTGTCAACAGAAATCGTTAACTTGTCCTCTGTTCCATGCAATTTAACATCTTCTTTTTCAACCCCAGGCAATTCCACTATGACCTTTATCTCCCCGTCTACGCTGATTATATCCACAAGCGGTTCCCGTTCTTCTTTTACATCAAGGCATGGTTGGGTAACGCCGCAGGATTCGAAGTCACTTGAAGGCTTGACGTTGCCAAATTCTCTTATTTTCGGTTTTCCATCCGGTCCAATGGTCATGCTGTAGCCGTACACGAAGGGTCCCCACTCGGGTATAGTTGAGCCGTCAGGAAGCTTGCGTTCACGTTTCAATTCTTCTGGGATGCGAGTTTTAAATTGGCTGAACTCCCTCTCCATCATCTCCTCCATTTCCTTTATCATCTCTTCGATGTCTCCGAAGAACCAGTTTCCAAAAAATGGATTGCGTTTCTTTCTTTTTCTGAACCATTCAGGCAAGTCATCCTCTGACATTCTTTCACCTTCGTAAGTACGTACGTTTAGAAATTCATTAAAACTTTTCTGAACTAACCTTCTGCCAAATGATAATCAGCGTGTCTTCGTGTTAACTCAGCGCTTTCAGCTGATCCACTGTTCCTAGAAAGGTTCCGTCTAGGAGATACACTTCTGCATCATCTATGTTTACGCTTCCGGAACGTAATATTGGACCTATAAATGCTTCATTTTTCTTTTTTCCTTTTTTTCTTTCGTTGATTGGTCTGCCTCCAAGGAACTGGTTGAAGGAGGGCATTATGAAAAGCTGCGAAACCTTGAGCTTTACCTTATACTGCTCTTCAAGAACCGCAGAAAGATTGTTGTTATTTTTTTTGGCGCCTAAACGGTTGAGAAGAGACTTCGCTAACTGTTCTCCATCGCATGGTGTCTTGACCCAAACCTGTCTTGTCATCCTGAAGCCCATGGGGTCGCGTATGGCTACTGTGGGATGAACATGACCTGTAACTAGGCTTCTGCATTCTAGGAGTTCTGGTGCTGGCCATGCGTGTCCGTGGAAGAGTCCGACATCTCCGAAACTGATGCCTGTTGTGGGAAGAATTTTTACGTTTTCGGGAAGGAGAGGCTCAAGGTTTCCATCGTGGTTTCCTAGAACAACCTGAAGGTCTGAAACTTCTTTTTGTATGTCCTCGAAAAATTCTGGAATGTCCCGCCACTCTTCCATCTCCACCTTTGCAATAGCGTCCTTTATGTCTCCCAGAAATATTACTTGTGTGGGTTTGCATTCTTTGATTAGCCTAAGCATCATGTTCTTGATTTTTGGGGTTTGAGATGGAACGTGGACTCCTCTTTGGCTTAGCAGTCTTTCCCAACCTATGTGAAGGTCAGAAACCACTAAGGCGCGGTCATGATTTTTCTGCAGTATCAGGGCTGGATACGGCTGTATAGGCTTTATCTGCGTCAAGATATGACGTTCTCCTAATTACAGAATAACAAATAGTTTCCCCTGTTAAAAACTGGACTGCTAAAAGTTCCTGTTCTATGTTATGTTAGCGATTCTTTGATGGCTTCGTAGATTCTCTTGTTAGAGGCTGCGATGAAGGATAGTCGTTGGGTGGGAGCTAAGGGAACGTTAAGTTCTTCTCCTTCTGGCGTAACCATGATTCCGCCTGCCTCGCGAAGTATAAGATAGGATGCTACCATGTCTGTTACCCGCAGTTTTCCTCGGATGTCAATGAAGGCGTCTGTGGAGCCGTCTGCAACGTAGCAGATCTCCAGGGCGTTGGCTCCAAAGTGGCGAAAATGCTTCCCTTTCTTGAATAGCCCCTCCAGTTTAGTTACTAGCTCCTCTATTCTGAAGGTGTTCAAGTCAACGCCAATCACAGCATCTTCTATCTCAGACGTTTCAGAGGGCTTGATTCTTTCCCCGTTTTTGAAGGCGCCTCCATTCTTCTGTGCTGTATAGGTTATGTTGTGAATGAGGTCAGTTACGAGGGCTGTTTCCACATCTTGAAGCCATGGTCCCCCAGAAACTGCAATAACTGTCGCACTGAACGGCAATCCTCGGACAGCATTGGTTGTGCCGTCCACCGGGTCTGTAGTAACATAAATTTCAGAGGACTGAGACCCGATTTTCTTTATTCCAGCCTCTTCACTGACAAGAGTACACGAAATTTCATGCTTGTTTAGGCAGTCTATCAGGGCTTTTTCGGCAGCCAAATCAATCCTCTTTGATGTGTCACCGCCGGCTCCAACACCAAAACCAACTGCAGCTTGCGGCGAACCATAAAATTTGAGGGCTTCCTTTCTAATCTTCTGTGAGCATTCCTGTATTATTTTCAGCCAGTTCATAATTCTCACGTCTAACTTGCTTTCGGAAATATAGATGCTGCTTTAAACTTTTAAACTCCAACGTAAGCGAAAAGACACTTAAGGAAGATTTGATTTTTTGAAACAAAGGGGCGGGGGTCGCCGAGCCAGGTCAAAGGCGCAGGCTTCAGGAGCCTGTCCCGTAGGGGTTCGTGGGTTCGAATCCCACTCCCCGCACCATTTTAGCAAGTTTAAAGTAGACTTGTGATTATAGAAGTATCTATGAAAGAAAGCATGAAAATAGCATTAATTTTTTTAACACTCTTTCTTTGTATCTTTCTGCCGACTTATACATCTGTGCCTGTCAACCAAGCAGACATGATGCTTGTATATAAGGAGGTTTTTATGCAGACTTCTGCTGCGTATTTGTGGCTTGCTCCACTCATCCACATTGTTACCGTAATACTGATAATCGCCATTTATCGATATGGCAAAAAGATAGGGAGAGCTGCTGATGCCTATTTTGGAACTCTATTTTTATTCAGCGCCTTCAGTAATCACATAGCCATAACCGAGAATTACGGTCTTGTGGCAATAACGGGAAATATAGTTCAGATCACTGTTGTGGGTTTATTTTGGATATGGGAAGTGTTAAACTCCCATAACGAGTATGTTTTTCAGAAACTCCCTCTCTGGAGATACTGGGTAGTTATTTTTGCATTCTTAGCTTTCTGGTCTCCAATAAACCCTGATTTGAGTCCAAACTTTAGTCCTCTGCTGCTACTTACGTCTTCTTTTGGTGTGATGTTCTGTTCCACCACGCCAGTGATTATCGCTATTCTGACCCTTATTTATCCAAAGGTTAACAGGTATGTTCTTGGAGTTACAAGTTTCGTTGGATTTCTCATTGGCATTTTTAATGTGATGGCAGTTTTCATAATGCCAGGGTACTCTCTTTGGAATTGTATTCTTCATATACCCCTCATTTCTATCTCCTTGTATGGTCTACTTCTCACAAAGGTTGCGAAGAACCGTTGAAGATTCATTGAAAAAGAAATGATGAACTTCTACACTTTTATGGGAATATCAATCTGAACTCTGATTATCGATAAGAGAAGTTGATATTTTGCTGGTAAATTTGGGTGCGAGTCCCCTCGCACCAACGGATAATTCCTCTCGAACACACAGAAAGATTACTTTTTTAAAGGAACTAGAATAAAGAACAACAGAGAAGAAAATGAACAAGAAACGAAAGAAAGGTACTGAAACAAGCAGATTTGGAGTGTCTAAAAGACTGAATCATGATTCTTCTATTTTCTACAATTCCAGATTATATAATGGCAGAATTCCTGTCAAGAAAGTTCAATACGTTGAAAATAAAATCGATCATGAAACGCTCAACAAGGTTTTCTGTAAGACTAGTGAAAAGATGGAGGAACTTCCAGAAAAAAGCATCCATTTAATGGTGACTTCTCCACCCTACAATGTCTCAAAAGAATATGACAAGGATTTGACATTGGAACAATACAGAAGCCTATTGAAAAATGTCTTCAGCGAGGTTTATCGAGTCCTAGTAACTGGAGGCAGGGCTTGTGTAAATATTGCCAATGTTGGTAGAAAACCCTACGTTCCTTTACATAGTTATATTATTCAGGACATGATTGATATTGGTTTTCTAATGAGAGGAGAAGTTATTTGGGATAAATCCGCAAGTTCTGGGGCATCAACAGCATGGGGAAGTTGGAAATCTGCATCAAACCCAACTTTGAGAGATGTTCATGAGTACATCTTGATTTTTTCTAAGGAAAGCTTTTCAAGAAAGAAACTTGGCAGAACGGATACAATTTCAAGAGACGAATTCCTAGAGTTTACAAAAAGCGTTTGGACTTTTCCTACAGAGTCTGCGAAAATAGTTGGGCATCCTGCTCCCTTTCCGATAGAATTACCGTATAGATTAATTCAATTCTATACCTTTGAAGGCGATGTTGTTCTTGACCCGTTTATGGGAAGTGGAACAACTGCAATTTCCGCATTAAGGTCTGGGAGATTTTTTGTGGGTTATGACAACAAAATGGAATATATTGAACTGGCAAATGAGAGAATCAAAGCAGAAATGGAAAGAATACAAGCTGAAAAAGAACAAGCCAAAATAGAGCCTTTTTTGAAAATTTTTTCTGGGCTTCTAGAGGAATGAAGAAAAAGCTTTTACCCATTTTAACTAGCGCGCGCTTTAATCTGATTACTTTTTTGTTGACGCGATTTTTTTGACCCGAATTTTGGAATATCGTCGTCTCTTTTGGGGGCATGTCGTAGTTTGGCACTAGAGTTTTATTCTAGAATTTTTCACCTCAGCCATTTATTAGGGGGGAGGAAATCTTTTACTTTTACAGAGGTTAACCAAATGAAAAGACATTTAGTTTCAGTAATGCTGTGCATGTTTTTAGTGATGGGCGTAATAATTCCTTTGGCGTTTGCTGATGTTCCTCTTACTAACAGGTTTGACGAGACAGGACACTATGGCATAGTTGCAGCCGGCGTGGGTTTAATGGACAAAACTTCTGACTACATTAGCATTGACGTTCCTGGAACAGTAGTTGCTGCATATCTCTACTGGGCCGGTTATGACATTCAGACTGGTGGCGATGATTCAGTGGAGTTTGAGGGCGTCGCTGTAACCGCAGATTAGTCTTATGGACCTGAAAAATGGGTTGGCGACAACTATGACTTTGTTTACGTGAAGGATATAACAGCACTAGCACTTGTGAACACTGGACCAGACAATTATGAGGTTGCTGACCTGACTCTAGGCCGTGTGAATTATGGCGCAGGATTGTTGGTAGTGTATGAAGACATGTCTCTTCCAACGGCTAGAATAGTGCTGATGGATGGACTAGACGGATTCTTTTTTGATTGGGATCCAGATCTTGGTCCAAACAGCGAGGTAGCTTGTTTCGAATTCGCGGCGGTCCCAAGTAATCGAGATGTGGAAATGTTCTTATTTGTTGGCGGAACCGAACACGAAGATAGGCCTAATGAAGTCTGGACTGAAACTGGAACAGGAACCCCCGAAGTAAATATTATCGATCCGCCAAGCAGTCCAACTTATCCACCAGATTATCCTCTTTATGCTGCTGATGGTCCTTCATGGGATACTTATACAGCTGATGTCCTGATTCCAGCAGGTGATGAATGGCTATGCGTTCAGATAGAATCGATCGAAAGCTGGGAAACTGGACCCGACTATGCGGGACGCGGCACAAGTGCGCTGTTCATTGCTGCGGGCTTTGTACTGCCAATTCCAGGTATTCCAGGCGGGAAAGTAACTGGTGGAGGACAGATTCCAATTGGAAGTGGTGGTGAGGGAAGTTTTGGCTTCAACGCCATGTGGTTCTCAAAAGACCCTGCTCCGAAAGGAGAGTTGGAGTACGTGGATCATGACAGTGGCGATAAAGTTCATGCTCATGAGCTGGACTGGCTTGAAGTGTGGGAAGACAATCCTGGAAACAAACCTTGGCCTAAGAGGTATGCTTTCTTCTCTGGACCATGCACGTTCAACCATAAAAGCGGATACTATTTCGAGTGTCTAGTTGAAGACGATATGGAACCAGGCACAGCCGATGCCTTCAAACTACTGGTTTACGAAGACGGAAATCCTATTCCGATTATCGATGAGGATGCTACTCTGCTTCACGGCAATATCCAGATACATAAACCACCTACATAATTGGCCAATTAAAAATCAGGTTCGCTGTCTAGCTCATCACTCAACCTCTTTTTTATGTTCATGTTTTAAGTTAGCAAGTGGTTTTTAAGACGGGTTAATTTTGTTCCTTTTTTAGGGCACTGCATAGTATCACAAAAAACTATTGAAGAGAAAAAATTACTGGAACTCTAACTATATGGGAGTTTGTATATTTTACTGGTAAATTTTGGTGAGAATCCCACCCCCACACTACGACAAAAATTCCTTTTCTATCGTTCTTTGACGCTACTTGCGCATCAAGATTCTTACAGCTTTTGCATTATGTAGAATACGGAATCATATCCTTTAGGATTCTTTTTGACCGTATCTATCTCATTTTGGTACTTTTTGAGTATCTTAAGAGCTTCTGGATTATTCTTGTATTTGATACGTAGTTCTTTGATTTGGATTTCTAGAGGTTTATAATATTCTGTCCACCAAGCGTCTTCAGGTAATGAAAAATGATTTATGAGTTTATAGCCACAGCAAGGTATCTTCTTTAGTTTATCTGACATGTTTTTGATGTCATCGTGGACAACCAAAAAACCATTGGTTTTGAGCAACCTTTTCCATTCCTCAAGGCCTCTTTCAAAACCGATTATAGAAATTGAACCTTCAGCCCAGATGACATCGAAACTTTCATCTGGAAAGTTTATCTCAAACAAAGAGTATTTCTTAACCTTCACCCGATCTGAAAAACCTTCTTCTTGAATTCTCCCACTCAGTTTCTCCAAGAGAGATTCGTCGGTGTCTATTCCTATGATTTCACCGTTGTTCAATTTCGCCAATTCGATAGTTGGAATACCTGAACCGCAGCCAATATCAAGTATGCGTGGCTTATCCAATTCAGGTAGCATCTGAAATGCCTTTCTCGTATACTTACTCAATCGTCCTCGAAAATGCTCTAGATTTATCTCAGAATACAAATTTTTGGACATAAATTCACTATTCATAAATCCTTCCAACCCCGCACACCTTGAACATTTGACGTTAACTGTGCCGAGTTACAGTAATTATTTATTTTCATGTCTATGTTAGCTTAGCTGATGCTTTATGATGGGCGTCGTCGAGAAGCTCCAGAAATTTGGGCTCACAGAATACGAGGCTAAAGCATACGTGGGTTTGCTGAGCGACCACCTGAGCACCGCAACCAAGCTTTCGGAGAAGTCTGGGGTTCCACGGACAAGGATTTACTCGGTTTTGGAGTCGCTGGCACAGAAAGGTTGGATACAAATCTACTCTGGAATACCGCTCTTGTTCAAGGCAGTTGACCCTCACCATATCTTCGAGAGAATCAAGCAGGACTACGAGGAGTTTATGGGGTCTGTTGAGGCGACGCTCAATATGGAGGTGGATGAAGTGAAAGAGAAATTTATAATAAAAAAATCTGATGTTGGGCTCAGAAACCTGAAAGACGAGATGAGGAAAGCCAAAACCATATGGATAAACAATGCAACAACAGACTTCGTCGAAAAAGTACATGACACATTCAGCGAGGACGCAGAAGTTCGGGTTCTCCTCTTCCCCGGAGAAAAGAAAACCGGTGACAAGAATGTGCAATTCAAGGAGGCTGACGTGAAGATCGTTTGCCTGATCAGAAACAAAGAGGTGCCCTCGATGTCAATCACTCTTGATGAGAGCAGAACCTTCATCGTGGTCCAAGACCCATACAAGCAACAGTTCATCGTGGACGAGATGCTGTACGACGAATGCGCCAAATGCTTCCTAGAATGGAACAACCTAAGCTGGGGCACAACATAGAAGGGAGGTGTGAACAGAAAAATGCCCATAGTTGACGGAAGATACGAAGCTAAACTCTCAACCACTTACAGCACAGTGGATGAGGGACTAGACGAAATCAAAAAGAAAATCAGCAAATCAAGGGGAATAAGAATCAACAACATCCCCATGAAACTGCTAGACAAACTAAAACCACTGCTAGTAAACAAGGACCTGAAGATAATCCTGCCCTTTGCCCAGAAGCCCACAGAGGAACTACAAAAGCTGGGCGATCTTGCCACAACAAAATCAAGAATATACATTGACTTCAAGGGCACAGAAGCAAACACAGGCTCCATTCTCTTCTCAACCGTAATCTTCAACATCACGTGGCTAGGAGACGAAATCTTTGATGTTTCAACCATGGAATACAGCAAATGCGTAAAATGCCTAAGACAAACCTTTGACGCGGCTTGGAGATACTCACAAAAATGGTGAAACCACAACAACCCTAACAAAAGCAGTTCATGTTAGGAAACAAATTCAAGGTAAAAACAAATAGGAGCACGAATAGAAAGTGTTCCACTGAAGAAATTAGAAAAATTGGCAACAAAAAAAAAGAAAACACTGGGAACTAAAAGGAGAGTGGCTAATACTCAACGCATTTTAGCTGATGAATTCATCAAAATTTAAAATTGCCAAGGGTTAAAAATTAACTCCCAAACCCAAAACCAAAAAAACAGTCCGACTCAACATCAACAAAAACAAATAAACCTAATTACGAAAACCGATATATCCACACTCAAGCGCCCATAAGCGCGCGCATTTAATACCCACACAGACCGGATAACAAAATTAAAATATTTATACCAAATGGCTATGGGATGGGTTCAGGACGATGGATAAAATGATTGCCTTTTGTGGAATAACCTGTACTGCATGTCCTGCATTCTTAGCTACCCAAAAAGATGACGAGAGTGAAAGGAAGAAGGTCGCTAACCTGTGGTCTAAGCAGTTTAACGCAGAGATTAAGCCAGAAGATATTAACTGTGATGGATGTTTGTCAGAAAGCGGACAACTTTTCGGTCATTGCGAAGTTTGTGAGATAAGGAAGTGCGGTCGGGAAAAGCATGTCCAAAATTGTGCCTATTGTGCTGATTATGCTTGCGAAAAACTCGATGATTTCATTGATCAAGTGCCCGACGCAAAAACTACTCTTGAAGAAATCTGGAAAAATCTCTAGGTTGAACTTGCGCGCGCTCTGTAAATAATCTTTTCCAATCATGCTTTGTTTTTTTGGGGGGGTTAAAATTTAACCCCAAACCCAAACGTTGGTGACGATTAACTAAATACCTTTTTAAGCGTAGGTATTATTAATTATATTATAGGTGTAATTTTGATTTGGCGAAATGGGAGTATCTTGTGCTTGCGTTGAAGACTAAGGTTCATGTTAGTCGACATGAGAGAGAAAAAAATCCGATTATACAAAATGTACAAAAAGAATTGAACGATTTGGGGGAAGAGGGTTGGGAATTGGTGGGTGTTCAAAATATTCGCCTAGAGACTGGTATGTTGTTTACTGTTGCATATCTTAAGCGGGAAAAATCATAGTTTATAATATTTGGTGTCATCAGCATAATTTCATAGGCAGTATCGACGGTCTTTGGTTTTTTATTTTTACCAAGAAAACTTCCAGCAAAATAGTCTAACCAGTATTGTTCCTGTAAATTGCGTCAAGATTCCGCATATGGTTCCCTGCCCAAAAGAAGGAGATTATATAACTTTAATAATATCTGGAAAAAACAATAGATTTTGAGACTAATAACAGCAGATTGTTGAAAACAAGCTTTTCTGAAAATTAGCTAAGCTTAAATTCAATTTATTGCATTTATATTGTTAGTGGTTTTTATGGTTGCGTTCCAGAAAAAAACTATTTTGCGCTATGAACTGTTTGGAATGCTTTTCATTAGCCTTCTTGGAGGGCTGCTTCATTTTACTTTCGAGTGGTCTGGTTACCAGCCAATTGTCGGCGTATTCTCAGCTGTAAACGAAAGCGTGTGGGAGCATCTGAAACTAGGCTTCTGGCCAGTACTACTCTACGCAATCATCGAATATTGGCGCATCAAGAAGGAGACAAACAACTTCTTTTTGGCAAAAACTGTTGCCCCCTATGCAATAATCGCCATTATCCCCATCATCTTCTACTCCTACACCAGCATCACTGGCGAAAGCATCTTTGTAATAGACCTTTTAAGCTTCTTTGTAGCCGTAGTAATCGCTCAGTTTCTAAGCTACAAACTGTTGACCCACAAGCAACTGTCAAATAAGCTAGAAAAAGTCGCTATACTTGCACTGCTTCTTTTGGCTGTTGCATTCATTGTTTTCACTTTCTATCCGCCGCATCTGCCGATATTTCAGGATCCAATCAGCGGCGAATATGGAATCATCAACCACTTGCATTAATTCGATTTTCTACAGCTTGCTGAGTTAAAACTTAGTGATTTCTTCAGAGCATCTATATTTGCATCTTGAACAGCGCCTAACAAGCTCATTAAAACTCTTTTTCCTATCTATAACCCCTCTTTTTTCCGCAAATCTCCATTTCTCATCCAAATCCGAGCAGTGCATGTAGCCTCTTCGCTTCATCTCCTCAACAAGCTCCTCATGACGATCGTACAGGTTATGAACTTCAAGCAGCCCATTCTGCAAATATCCCTTAACCGATTTTCCACGACTAATAGCTCCAATGAACATGTGAATTTCTGCATGCTCCCCCAACAGATGCTGCCTACACATAACTCTCGGATTTGCCATCCACATTCTCATAAACTAACCACTGCCAAACCCAACATTTTAAGCCTGTTCCAAAACAACCCCAACCATATTTGAAGCCTAATAATACTTCATTGTTGAAAACAGTACTTTTTCCAGTTTTTCTTCACGAAAACTCTTTTACGCTAACACATCAACGAAGAACTCAAGTGAAGGCTCTTGACGGAAACGAACGACTACGACTTAATATTCGCTGCGCTGAAGAATCCGATACGCCGCCAAATTCTGCTTCTTCTTGAACAAAAAAACGAAGCATCCTTCACGGACATCCAAAATGCTGTAGGCATAAACGACACTGGCTTGCTAAGCTACCATCTAAAAGAGCTAAATCTTCTTGTTGAACAATCTGCCCGAGGAAAATACCATCTTTCAGAGATTGGACAAACAAGCATGGTACTCTTCCGAAAAGTGGAAAGAGAACAAGAGCGGACAAGCAAAATAGTTCGCAGAGAAATTGAATGCTACGTCGGCAAAGTCTTCTTTATTTTCCCAATAATAGCCATCACTTGGATGATTCCACTCACCGTTGATATCCTCATCTCAGTCGAGAACCTTATTGGCCAACTCTCATTGTGGCAATTGGGTGGTTTACACCTTGCCGGCTTCTCTGGCATGATACTAGGTTTAGTGCTGTTTGTCTTTTATGACCGACACTACTATTCAAAGAACCTGAAAACTAATCTTATTCACGCAATACTTTTTGCTGTCAGCACATCTTTGCTGGCGCTATTAACATTCAATAACACTTACAACTTTACCCAAGCAACCCTTGCAACTGCAGAAACAGCAAGCAACAATGGAAACCAATGGATAATGTTTATCCTGCGAACTGTCTCCTTCTTGGCAATCGCCCCACTTGTAACGTATGTCATCAATAAATTGGCAAAAAGACGTTAAAAAGCGCTTGCTACAAACTGTTTTAGTTAGGTTTATCTTGTCCTCTCCTATTATTAGGATTAGGCGTTGGCTTCGGTGCGAGACGTTATTATTCCGATAGGCGGAACTCGCCCTCCAGAACCAGAGGACAAATGTAGCCTATGCAAAAGGACAGTGCCTCCCTCAAAGCTTACGCGCTGTCCCCGCTGCAAACAGCTATTCTGCAAAAGCTGCATAACCGAAGACCTACGTGAAGGCGAATATCTGGTCTGCCTCAACTGCGCCAGAAGATACGTTGCACCCAAATCATCATTCAAAGGAAAATACACTCCCCTCACCCTGTATCTGTCCCGAAAAGCCGAATGGACCAGATGGGTCAAACTCCAATTCTCACAAATAGAGGGAATAATCGGCAACGACCTTCCAGCGTCCGCCCACAAAAACCCGGAATGGTGGAAAAACACAAAAAACACATCCCACGCCAAAGCTTGGCTCAGCATAGGCTGGACTGTAAAGGAAGTAAACCTTGAAGAAAAAACCGTGATTTTCACACGCCCCGAAGTGCTGACGCCCGAAAAGGAACATAAACAGAAGAAAACATCTCCGTTAGTCAATCTTCCAGAATACAAACCAAGAAAGAAGAAGGTTCCATCCTTAACCCGCATAGCCATAGCGCAAGCCAGACTCCAAAACATCTCCCGCAGAAAAGCCTCAATCAGAAAATACCGCGGAAAATTTCGCCCAAAATCAGCCTACGAAAAACGCCTCTGGAAAACAGACGAAAAACCCTAAAACCAACCAAAAAACCTGTTTTATGCAATCTATATTCACATCACGAAGAGTCTACCCCTCCATCAACTGCACCAGCGTAACCGAAAGAAATAAAGAAGAACCGCTTACTATTTGCTCAGAGTATAAACAGAATGTGATCACATGGGAAAAATTAGGGTTGGCGTAGTTGGCGTAGGAAACTGTTTCGCTGGTCTCGCCCAAGGAATAGAATACTACAAGCGAAACAAAACCCAGAAACTAGGACTAATGCATGAGAAAATCGGCGGCTACGGCACAGAAGACGTAGAATTCGTCTCAGCCTTCGATGTAGGAGAAAACAAAGTAGGCAAACCACTAAACGAAGCCATATTCTCAGACCCAAACTACGTCAATTGGATTAACAGCGTCTCAAACTGCACCAACAGAAAAGTGAAAGAAAGCCCAATCCTTGACGGCGTAGGAGTCTACGTAGCAAGCATGATCAACCCAATCAAACAAACAAAAACACCCGAAGAACTCGAAAAAGAAGCAATAGACGAGATAGAAACAACAAAAACAAAAATATTAATTAACTATCTGCCTGTGGGAAGCCAGAAAGCCACAGAATTCTGGGCTAAGATTGCCCTGAAAACAGGCTGTGCCTTCATAAACTGCATCCCCGTCTTCATTGCATCCAACAAAGGCTGGCTGAAAAAATTTGAAGATAAAGGTCTTCCGGTTGTGGGAGACGACGTCAAAGGAGTAATCGGAGCAACAATAACCCACAGAAACCTCGCCAAACTTTGCGTAGATCGAGGAGCAGTGATAGACAGAACCTACCAGATCAATGTTGGCGGTAACACAGACTTCGCCAACATGCTTGAACGGGAGCGGCTGGAGAGCAAAAAAATATCAAAAACAGAAGCCGTTCAAAGCCTAATACCCCAGAAACAGCGATTGAATGATAAGGACATTTACATTGGACCAAGCGATTTCATACCCTTCCTAGGCAACACCAAACTGGCTTTCATCCGAATAGAAGGAAGAATGTTCGCGAATGTCCCCTTCAACATGGAAATCAGGCTAGACGTAGACGACAAAGCCAACTCTGGAGGAGTAGCAATCGACGCAATAAGATGCGCACAACTGGCATTAGACAAAGGAGTCAGCGGCAACCTAACTTACGCTTCCGCCTACCTAATGAAACATCCCCTTAAACAAATGGGCGACGAAGAAGCCAGAGAAAAGCTTGACAACTGGATTTCTGAACTGGAAAAATAAATGGAATCTCCTGCCAGTTTACATGCCTAGCTTTTCAAATTGTTAGAGAATGTCTACGATACTTGAAAAGCCCAGGAAATAGGTAATATGTAGCCCCCTTTATCGCATAACCAAGAGACTTTGCGATATCATAACCGTCACTCACTCTATTTTGAGTTCTCGTGAAAACTCCAGCCCTTCGTTCATAGGAAATCCTTCCAAACCTCGACATCAACCTAGAAATTTTGTGATCCTCGCACATTCCCAACTCTGGGTCATAGGGTCCACATCCATTCCTAGATATTCTGCAGGCAACATCATACAACAAAGTCATACTACATCCAGGAACGCTGGCTCCAATTACTGGAATTCCAAACATCTCTATAGTCGGAAACTTCAGGGAAAAACGTGTCATAAAGTTTGCTCCCATGATTCCGAATCTTCTTCCCAGCTTAAGGCTGTCTCTTGGTCTCAAAGACGGCACCGACGCGACTATATCTTTACGTTTGAAGGCGTAATACATCACTTCGAAATAGTTCTCATATTTATCTAATTCAGAAAAAATGTAGCTATTGTCAATCTCGGTTCCCGTGGAGAAAAGGGTATCAACATCATGAAAAACAACTATCCTCCCTTTGGCCTGTTTGAATCCCAAATTCCTTCCTATTGCAGGAGTATCCCACTTTGGATACTTGATTATTCCCGCTTTCCAGAGTCCCCTTCTATACTCTTCATATTCCTCAGGAGAAATTACTGTAGAGTCACAAATTTCCGGAAACTCTGCATTTTCTCCCGCATCAGCAATCAAAAATTCGACTGCCTTGCTTTTTCCCCTTTTTTCTTCAAAAACCTTCTTCGCAATCTCCCAATTGTTAAAAGTCTCTTCGAGGGCGCTTGTATCTTTCTCGCCTCTCCCCGTTGTTATCACTGAGAAGATTGGTCTTTGCATAACCTCTTGTAGAAGCAAAATAGCTTTTTATCTTTTGCCCGAGTATCTAACGAAATCTTATGTTTCCTCGCTCCTAACCACACTTTTAACGTGCTTATCATCGTAAATAATGAACAGCTGCGAGTTGATTCTTTGGTCAAAAAATGTAAAACCATTTTTAGAGTTCGTTTAACAGATAGATGAACTGTCAACTGTAAACCTTTTTTAGCCTACCAGCCGAAAACAATTGAGCAACTAAATAAGACACTATCTATCTACTGCTGCGATATGTCTTGGAGAAATATTTTACGTAAGCTAACGAAGCAATGGCTGAAATCCAAGCAGCCGCATTCTGACAGAAAACATACCTCCACAAGAGGTCCTCCCCTGTTAAGGAGTGCGGTCTGGATGTTACGAGACCTTCAAAGGCATCTCTGAAACCGGGAGCTATGGAATCTAAGCCACTGGCAATGGAAACCAACGCGTCAGCTAATGACTGCATAAAACTTTGTAAAGGCGAAGTTTTGCTGTAAAATCCAACCGCGAAATCGGTGAACAGATTAGGGTAGACTAAAACAGACAATAAAATAATCGACAACAGAAAGATCGTCAAGACAGTTACGGCGCTTTCAAATGCTACTCTGCCAAAAGAGAGCCTCCGCTGCACAAACGAACCGCCGCTAGAATGAAGAAAGACAGAGCTAATTTGATTGAAAACTTTTTTGATAGCTCCAATGACGCTTCGTGTGGACTTTGAACGTGATTTTCTTCCTCTTGGGCGCCTTCGGATTTTTGAGACCTTGGCTGGGGATATTCTATGCGGTCTCATGGCTATGTGTTTTGTAAGGTATATCCAGCTTGAGACTAGGACAAGTATCACTGCTAGGGGAAGAAGATGAAAGAGAGGGCTGACAGGTAACGGATATGCAGACATTTCTGTTAGTCCTGAACCAGCAAAAAAAGAGACCATAAAGAACTCGGAAATAAACGCTAAGGCAAGAAAAAAACCTATTGTTAACAATCCCTTCGGTGCAGTCCACCTGAAAGTTAAGCTGTTCCTTTTTCCTTTAGATGCCATTACTATTTCCCTCGATGGTAATATGCCTTCACCACTTGATTTGCTTCACGTATGTTACTTAGGATAATAATCTTCTTATTTAATTTTGACTTGCTCCCGTTCGTCTTACACTGTCAATTCGCACGAATTTGAAAATGCATTATCGTGAACTTTGAAACAGGCGCTTCTTTGTTAAGTGCCAATTAGAAAGCGTTTGTCCTATTTCACCCCACTCTTTTTAGATGTAAATTGTATGCGTTTCCCATGAATTATTTCACACACTAGGATGCTGTGGACGCCGTGTAACGAAAAGATGAATGCAAAATACAAATTACTTCTCCATAACATTTTAAATGACTTTGAAGCATAGCATGCATCCTAGAAGCGGTTTAGAGGGCCTCTTACGCCGCAAGTCAGAAAAGGAGACAATGCATGCCGAAAGCTTCGAAAAAGGAACTGCTTAAGTTGTACAAAGATCATAAAGTGCAACTTCTTATCAGCAAGTTTGTGAGCGACGAGCTTGGCACATTGAATCCGATTTACGACCCCAAGCAGGGTTTTAGGTATCCGATTGTAGATGAGATTATGGGAGACTCCTCCAGCACGGAAGAATTTTTGCAGAAACTGTTTGAGGGCGGTGTTCTAGAGAGGAAGCTTTACGACAAAATCGTCTATTGCCCGTCTTGTAGTTCAGCAAACCTTTCTACACATTATACCTGTCCCCACTGCAAATCTTTCGACATTAAGAAGAGCGCCTTGATTGAACACATAAAATGTGGATACATCGACACCGAAGACCGCTTTCAGAAAGAAAGCAAACTGGTTTGTCCTAGATGCAACAAAGAATTAATTAATCCTGATTTGGATTATCACAAAGCAGGAGTATGGTGTACCTGTAACCAATGTGGAAAAAGCTTTGACATTCCGGTTCCAGCTCATTTTTGCCGTGAATGCCACGAAAACTTCACTTTTGATGACGTCCTCTACAAAGACGTTTACTCCTACAGTTTGACCCCGGAAGCCGCGAAAGAGGCAACACTAGGTTGTGTTCTAACAGTCCCAATAATTGAATTCTTGGAAGATCTGGGATTCGAAGTAGAGAGCCCCGGTTTCTTGAATGGAAAATCTGGAACCCGCCACATGTTTGACTTAACCGCCGTTTCCGCTGGAAAGAAACAGACCACAACCGCGATTGATTTTGCAACTTCCACGGATGATGTTGTATCTGAGCAGTCGGTGATCTCTATGTTCGCTAAGATTTTTGACGCTACTCCAGACAGGGCTTGTCTTGTTGCGATTCCGAAGATGAGCGAGAACGGCAGGAAATTGGCATCACTTTACAAAATAGATCTGGTTGAAGCCAAAAATCAGAGTATGGCAATAGATGCATTGAAGGCTTGTGTAACTAAGTAAATTAGCTTCCGGAATAGACTGCTGTGTTTCCCCGCTCAGTTACAACTTTAACGGTGTAACTGCCTGTTGGTAGAGAGATGTCGGAGCGAAGGTAAATTTTGGTATCTGCTGAATTTACGAAGACACTTATGTCATAGCGTTGATGGTTTGTTGAGTTGATTATCCATAATGAGACCAGATGGAGGGTTAGGCCTACGTTATTTTTGAAGGTGAATTGAGTTCCGTCCAATTTTGTTCTTACTCCCAGAAAATCTATATTGACAGTAGTTTGGTCGTTATCGGCGCTTTGGTCCACAAATTTGACCTTTATTGTACCGTTATTATGAACGTAGCTTTGCCATACATCCGTTAGATTCACGGCATAGTAGTCCCATCCTGTTGTCGATGTGTGACCTGCGGTGGAGTTGAAGCCGCTGTTGCTGTAGGTGGAGGTTGTCCAGTTGTAGGCTTTCAGATACCACTTCTCGCCAGCATCATCAGCCCTATACCTCAATTGTAATTCAACAGTCTGGATGTAAGCAAGCGGATAGGTGGAAATATCTATGGTGAAGGTTCCAGCGATGTCAAACGAGTAATAGTCAGCAGTTTTTGTTTTGAATTCGATCCAGTCGGCTTTAAAATCGAATTGAGTGATAGTAGTTTTCACCCCTTTCACTTTGATCTTCCAGTTGCCTGAACCGTCTCGGAAATGGTCTGGATTTGTTGTTATAGTTTGGTTTCTCGTCTCGTCGGTGTTTGCTGTTGAGCTTGAAACGTAGCTGTCGTATCCGTTGCCAGAGGTGGGGTATCCGCCTAACGTGTAGTTGTAGACTTGGATGGTGACTGCGACGGAGCCAGTGGTCCATGCTGAATCAATGTTCCACACTAGTTGGGTCCAAGTTCCTGTGTTGCTTGAGCCAGTGAACTCGACTTCGGACGTGTATTCGCTTGGTAGGTAAATGTTAGTTGCCCGTGTTTGGTCTGCGGCAGCCAGAGTGTTGTCGTCTATTCTGAGGTTTACAAGATATGTTGCTTTGACCACGGTGACTTCTCTGTAATAATCAATTTCTAAGTAGTCAGTTTGATCCACAACGGTGTAAGTTGCCCACGAGTAGGTTCCTGAAAGTGTTACCCAAGAGGTGGTGGCGGTGAGGGTGCCTGAGTTGGCTACATCTGTGGCTATGGTTGATCTAATAGTGCCGTTTGACATTCTAACTAAAATGTCCACATCACAATGCGATTCAATGTTGACATGACCCTGAGAAGCTCGATAATAAATCGTCCAGTTGCTTGCTGGTATGGAGGAAACTCCAGTCAACGGATAAACAAACTTACCCATTAATTTTCTTCCAAGCGTTCCAGCATCAGCGGATAATGTTGTTCCAGCAGCATCAACGCTGCCGAGTTTGAGGAGATAATAGGTTGAACCACCAATTGTTGTTGGCTCTTGATGTGCATAAAGTGTTTGTCCAGCACTAGCGCTTGCGTAACTTCTGAAAAACATGTAAACGCCCTTATCTGAAGTCAGATCTGAAAAGCTTCCAGATATCCAACTCGTTGAACCTCCTACAGTATATCCAGATGGATTGTAAGGCAAAGGCGAAGTCGTTGAAGCCTCCATGAATCTTTCATATTGGTCGTCGACGGTCTGCGTCTCTGTGTAGGTGCCGCTTATGCGACTGCCTATGTTCACTGTATATTCACTCTGAGCTACAATCCATGAAGAGAGGGTGATACGCTCAACATTGGTTATGCTGACGTCCTCTTTCATTTTCTCCCAGTCCATCTGGTTCATCTCGTAGTTCCACAAGACAATATTCGAAACTATGGCCAGAATAATCACGAGGCTGAGGGCAATGACTATTATGTTGCTGATGCCCCTGCGATCCCGTTTAAGACGGCGACATGTAATAATCCACAACATTGTTTCCCCTCTTAGTCACAACCTTAATCTCGTATGCGGAGTCTGCATTCCAGCTGTAAGTAACGTTCAACCAGCCATGTTTGTTCTGTTCCAACTCAAGAGACGTAAAAGATTGGTCTGTACGATTCACGTACACGGCAGCTACATTGATCGAAATCTTGCCCACGTTACGAAGATACAACGAAACTTGACCTGTTGTAAACCAAACGTCCTCAACAATGAGGCGTTCACCCATATTGTCGTGAAGTCCATCGGTGATAACATAAGTGGCCGTAATAGCGATCGACATACCCGCAACTGCAATAACCGTCATTAAGAGACTGCTTAAGACGGGGTTTATTCCCCTCCTGTTCCGCGATAGTTTTCTCACATTTTCCTCTCCATTACACGATGAACTTAAAGGCTAGATACCCACAGGTCAAAAGAATAACACTATGCTTCAAACCGCCACCAACCGTTCCTTCACCCATTTTTCCAGCTACAATGCCTCCGAAGAAGGCTTGGATTGCGCTCATGTGAAAAAAAATACTTCTCGCTTCCTTAGGTGACATCAACGTAAACTGGGTAGTGGAGAAATCCGACATGTCAACAAAAAAGGATTTGAAAAGCATGACAATGGTGAAAAGGAAGACAAAGAATGCTACATAGATGATTGCAAGATACGGTCTAGTCTGAGTTTTGCGCTCAGCATCAAACGTCAAGGTTGATTGCACAAATTTCTCAAGCGGCTCAAAAACCTTTTCAACCCTCCCTCCAGACCTGTGGGCTTCGAGAATCAAGGGAACTGTTCGCCCTACAAGAGCGGTGTCAACACGGTTGCCAAAAGATTGAAGCGCTTCTTCGAAGGAGACTCCCCAACTCATCTGGGCTACCATCTTCTTCAGCTCCTTGGTCAAAGGTCCATAATTCCTCTTAGACGCTTCTTCCAACGCCTGTGGCAGGGGCATCCCACTTTTTTGGGCTTGAACTATGCTTCGAAAGAGGTCGGGAAGATGTTTGTCTATTGATCTCTTCCAACGATAATCCACATAATCGAGGACAGCTGGAGGAAAAACTGTGATCACCACAGCTAATAGGAAATATTCATCGAAGAGAGGGCTGTCCCTGAGGAGGAGAATAGCCGTCAGGCATATGATTATCCCTAGAACACCCGAGACAATCCACGCTATTTTCTTCTCCGCACTTTCAACTTTTGGCATAATCATCTCTTCGGCGAAACCATATCCAAGATAACCAGAAACACCACTGACCCAATCGGCAAGCCAATGTAGGTCAGAAGTTGCAACAGTAAACGAGAGTCCAATGGACCAAATCCCCCAGTCCCCAGCATTGCCATAACCGCAAGCATAACCACGAAGATGAGGGAACCTGCCACCATCAGAGTAACGTAAAACTCGGCCAAAACTCCAAGAGTGTCAGAAAACCGGCGCAGTGCAATCTGCTTTAACTTCATGTATTGCTGCGATCGGTCTCTGAGAAATTTTACCAAGTTTCCTCCAGAGTGAACAACAGAAATGAACCCTTCAATCAGATCTTTAAATCGTTCAGAAGGGGTTCGTTTGGATGTAGTTTCTAATGCTGAAATGACGTCAAAGCCGAAAAGCTCTACGTCCCGAACCACGTTTCTTGCCACGTTAGAGATTGATAACGAGGAGTCAATTTGGGCTAGGGAACGCCATATAAAGTCCGGAGGCACACCTGCCCCAGCCAAAATCGACATGTATCCTGTGGTGAAAGGCAGTTCGTCCTCCAAGGCTCTCTTCAAACTGTCTGCCCGATAAGTTGGGTAAACATAGAAAACTATCACCGTTAAGGCTCCAGCAAACAAGCTTACTCCTACTCCAAAGAGAAGCGACAAAAAGAGAGACGATTTGAAGATGAAGAATAGAAGCACTGGAACGAAAATCATAACTGAGGTAGACATTAGCAGACTAGCTAGAATGACTGTGCTGACGTAAGCTTTGAAGTTAATTTTTATCCCCGATTTCTTCAAGTTCACATCCAGATCTTTGAACAATGGCAAAAATCGAGTTGCTCTTCCTCCAACTAACTGATAGGCAAAAACCTGAGGTTTAGTAGCCCCCAATTTAAGGCTCTCGATCCACCGGGAAAAAGCACTTGTAATGGGAAAGAAAAGGCGACTTGAGGCATTTTTGACGTGGTTGTATGCTCTTTTGAGTCTCTTTCTCATTTTGCTTGTACTCATGATGTTTCCAACCTAGCCTTTCGAAAGACGCGGGTGGGGTCAGCATAATAGTCTCTGATTACGGAAGCGACATCGGTGTACTTGCGGATCCCCTTTTTTACCATCCAGTCTAGCACCGTTTTTCTTTTGTTAAGCTCCTCCAGAACTTCTCCTTCGTCAAGCCCCTTACGTTTCATTTTTTCTTCCAAAATGTGGCTATGGCCAGAATACTCGAAAGTGTCATGTCTCGCATCCCACCGATACACTTCGTTGGTTAACAGTTCCCTTGTCTTGGGATCTAAACCGACAATCTCTGTCACTGCTCGAGTTCTTCGGGTGGGTTTTCCATTAACTTCTGTTCGCAGCTGAACCGTTATAGCATCGATCATTGTTAGGAGAGGCCTCGGAATGTTCATTGGTTCTGATTCCAAACGGTGAATAACTGAACTCGCAGATTCGCCGTGAATTGTTCCCAATCCCAGATGGCCTGTTGCCATTGCTTGGAAAAGAGTGTAAGCTTCTTCTCCCCGAACCTCACCCACAATCAGATAGTCTGGTCTCTGCCTGACAGCTGCTCTCAAAAGATCAAACAGCGTGATAGCTCCAGTTCCCTTTCCAGTGTCCCCAAATCCTGTTCTTGCAACTGACGGAATCCAGTTTTCATGGGGCAAGTTTAACTCGGCAGTATCCTCTACGCTGACTAACTTTAGTCCAGGTTTGATGAACATCGAAAAACAGTTGAGTATAGTCGTTTTTCCCGCAGCAACACCTCCAGCTACAAGAATGGATGCCCTATTTTCGATGGCATACCAGAAATATGCAGCCATCTCAGATGAGATTGTACCGAGAGAGATTAGGTCGGAAATGGTTAGGGGGTCGGCACGGAAGCGTCGTATCGTAAATGTTGATCCTCTGCGTGTAATCTCGTTTCCGTAGGTCAGTTGTATTCGGCTACCGTCAGGTAGGGACGCATCAAGTATCGGCATGGCAAGGGAGATGTTTTTTCTCGCCAAATAAGCTAGCCTTACTATGAAGGAGTTTAGTTCTTCACTGTTTTTGAAGAGAATGTTTGTTGGAAGGGATTCGTAGTCGCGATGCCAAACGTAGATTGGTATTTGAATTCCGTCTGCTGAGATGTCTTCGATCAGTGGGTCTTTCATGAGAGGATCTATTTTCCCGTAGCCTAGGAAGTCACGTATAATGTAGTACATGAGTTTGTCCACGGCTTCCTCGTCGATTTTGAGGCGGTAGTCCTTGATGATTTCGCGAATCTTTGCTTTCAGATATTCTTCAGCCTTGTTTCGTGTTCCAATTTCTTTGAGGTTGAGGTCGATTTCTTCAACCAGTATATCTTTGATTTCTTTGAGTTGTTTTTCCTCTTCTTTGAGGAGGGTGGGTTCAATCAATTCATATTTTATTCGTTGGCTGTTTGGTTCGGTAACAACTGCGGCGTAGACGTAGGGCTCCTGGATTGGGTATACCTCTCGGAAAACGGATGTTTTTCTTTCAGGTATGGATTTTGATTCAGTTTTCATTAGCCCTCACGTTTACTCAGTTTTTTAGTTCTTTCGATAGGGAATTGACTGCTTGAACCGGTTCACGTTGTTCATGGCAAGAACATAGTGTATATTAAGACTTAATAAAATCTATGGATTCCGAATCAATTACATCGCCAAACCCAAAATAAACGCTAAGCCGCCCAAAAGGGAAACTCAAGCCTCATGATTTCAATAAACTCGTTCAATGCTCCGATTTCTTCGGGAGTCAAACGTTCTTGAAACTTAGTCAACAAAACCTTTGCATGAGCCTCAGGCACCCTAACATAAAAGACCTCACCCTCGTGGATGTGGCGCCCAACAATAGTTTTGCTTAACGAAATGGCTACCTGCAACCCGAAATTAGCTTCCGACACCGCTTTACCACGGTCCTGAATCTGCATGATCTCCCCGACGTTCCGCCCATCTTCCTTGACAAGGACATATTTCGGTTTGATATGGCCCGCCAAAACCTCGACACCGACAACGGCGGGTTTCGCTTTCCTGAAAACATAGCCTGGAAGAAACTTCACTTTACCCGGCTTCACTAATCTGTCGAATTCTTCTCCAAGTCGGGTCTCCTCCTCTTTTTTCACCCATTGAAGGTAGTCGTCGATGAGATTGTAGATGGTTTTGTGATTAAAAATAGGAACATCACGATTTTTCGCTTCCTCCTCGGCGTCTGGCAACACCTTAACGTTGAAGGCTAAAACAACTCCCTTAAGCGGTTCACGTTCCTTAACCACAACAGCCTCAGTTACGTCACGACGAGAGACATCACCGACATCTGCCATTTTTATCTGAACGTTGTTTCGTTTCAAACTCTCGGCAATCGCTTCAAGAGACCCCAAAGCGTCAGTTTTCAAAACAACTCCATCCACATCAGTGGCAATCTTGATTTGCTCAACCTCTTCAGAAACCAAATCTACATACTCTTCAAGACGAGCCTCAGAAGGAACAGCATACAAAGGCGCACCAGCTAAGGCTTCCTCAAGATTTGGCGCCGCAATCTTTACTCCAGCCGCAGCCGAAACAGAATCAACCGAAGAAAACTTGTCTCGAGGATCTCTGATCTCATCCAGAGGCTTAGGCAAAAAGATTGCGCGAATATTTGTTACAATCGGTTTTTCTTTGGCACCAACCACTATGAGATCTCCCTTTTGAAGTATGCCATCGTAAATAATCGCGTTGATGGTAATACCTAGACCAGGTTCCTCCTTAACCTCCAAAACGGTTCCCTTCGCTGGACCCTCGGTTGTCTTGAGTCTGGACCGCAGATACTGCTGGGTCAAGCCTACGAGAACAGCTAAGAGTTCGGGTATACCCTCTCCGGTTTTGGCGCTTGTGGGAACGATGGCGATGGTCTTGGTAAAATCTGATACGTTGTTGAACCTGTCAGTTCTGAAACCCAGTCTGGAAAAAGTTCCTATGATCTGGTATAACTGTTCATCTAGTCCTTGCTGAACGTAGGGGTCTTGGCTTCGATAAGACGCTGAAAAAGTTTCTTCATGCTTAGGTTTCCATCCTGGTAAGCGATCAATTTTGTTTGCCGCCACAAGGAAGGGAGTTTTCTTCTCTTTCAAGATGTCAATACACTCATAGGTCTGAGCCTCAAATCCCTTGAGAACGTCAACTACCAGAATCGCAATATCAGCTACTGCGCCCCCTCTCTTTCTCAAGTTAGCGAAGGCTTCATGACCCGGTGTATCGATGACAAGCAGTCCTGGAATTTGCACATCCGTTTTTAATCCTTTCAGCAGAGGTCCACAGATTTGGGTGAGGGTCTTGACTGGAAAGTAACTTGCGCCAATGTGTTGGGTGATGCCTCCGACTTCGCGGGCTTGAACAGTGCTTTTTCTGATTTTATCAAGCAGCAGAGTCTTTCCAGTGTCGATATGACCTAGAACCGAAACGATGGGCTGTCTTATCGGCAAGAGGATTTCCTCCAATGTAATTCAGTAAATGGTTGCTTTTAGGTTCTACTCTAAATGGTGTTAGCGAAAAATAAGGGAATTGTTTTAGTTCTGAACTCAGGTTATAACTTAGTAAGATGTTTTTCGCATTGAGAGATTATTTTGGCGATTTCTTCAATATCATAATGTGCGTCAATGTCAACTAATAGACCCTTTTTCCGGAGATAGTCGCTAACGGGTTTTGTTTTTTCTCGGTATACCACTAACCTGTTTTTGATGACTTCCGGTTTCTCGTCTGAACGTTGAATAAGTCTTCCGCTGCATCGGTCGCATACCCCCTCAATCGTTGGGGGCACATTCTTTATGTGGTAGATTGCTCCGCATTTTCTGCAGGTTCTTCGTCCGCCAATCCGCTCCATTATAACCTCGTCGGGGGCAACAAAGTTTAGGGCAGCATCAATTTTTTTGAATTTCATCATAGCTTCTGCTTGAGGGACCGTTCTAGGATAGCCGTCAAGAAGGAAACCTTGTTTGCAGTCGTCCTCTTCGAGTCTGTTCTTCACCAATTCGATGACTATTTCATCTGGAACAAGGTCGCCGCTGGATACGTAATCTTTTATTTTTTTACCCAGTTCAGTTCCATCTTTTATGGCTGTGCGAAAAAGGTCTCCCACAGAGATTTTGGGGATATTGTATTTTTTTGAAAGAAATTCTGCGTAGGTTCCCTTGCCTACTCCGGGAGGACCGAGTATGACGATGTTCATAGTTATTTCACCAAGCCTATTGGCTATTCTATCGTATAAAAGACATATTCTTCAGTTAGGCTCTTCCTTTCTCTTCTTTTCCGAAATATTTTGTCCACTTAACCTTTCGAGAATCGCGGTTTAAGGCGATGGAACTTTTTCTGCACTTGCTGGAGCAGAACCACAAAACTGTCCCGTCATTCCTTACGTAAATCATACCTGTGCCTGGTGGAAACTCGTGTCCGCAAAAAGAACAATTTCTGGACTTTGGCACTGGTAATTCTCCCTATCTTCTGAGTCTTTTTGCTTCCCGTTCAGTGTCTCTTAGAACAAGAATATCGTTAGCCCGCACTGGACCCTTCACATTCCTTGTTATGATGCGCCCT
>Ga0209427_10001155_pt1 | contig 29946 bp, 36 predicted proteins | sample DeeMarSWOR136_30_FD_187465 | JGI IMG/M metagenome (GOLD analysis project Ga0209427, IMG submission 187465) | Marine sediment microbial communities from White Oak River estuary, North Carolina - WOR-1-36_30 (SPAdes) (version 2) | ecosystem: Environmental > Aquatic > Marine > Intertidal zone >...
CATATACGGCATCATAGCCGCCAAGTTCATCAAACATGTACTTGATCGCGTCCATCATCTTGGGCCAGTTGGCCGGGTCCCCCCCAGCCAGGGGGACTATGGGTAATCCCTTTTGTTTCAATACAAACTGGTACATAAGCGGTGCTGCCGGAACTCTGTCTGGCACTTCCAGATTCACGGCTGCCATCATTCGTTCTTTAGGCGTCATGGTTTCTTTGATTATATGCTATACCTCTTTTCTGCAACTCATGCCTGTATTTGTTGCATCACAGTTGTCAAGCGAAAGGGGTGCTGCTGACCAAGATGGTCAAAGTTAAACCAAGGTCAAGAGGCAACCCCCCGACTTCAGCAATAGTCGTCTTTGTTTAAGGGGAAGCCCCGACTGCAGGAAGACGGTCGGGACTTCCCGATATGAAATCTATCATCGCATCTTCTGCTGTAGTTCCTGGTCAATCCAGGTGAACCGGTACATACCGTACCAGCCATAGCGGTGACAAGAATGATTGAGGGAATTATCAACATCCCAATGTTTCCCAGCGGGTCCCGCGAAAATGGAATGTATTGCATGGATGGTGACCATCCCCACCATATAGCCGGGTATACCATGACCATCGTTGCCAGCCAGAAGTTGGGGGTTGCCAGGCCGATTATGGCAAGGGTGCGCGCGATATAGTCCGGGATAGTATCCTGACGGATCGCAGAGAATATTCCCACAGGGATGGCTATTATCTGAGCAATGAGGAACGATATGAGGCCGAGTTCAAATGTGACCGGAATTCTCTGAACCAGCTCTTCTATTACGGTGGATTGGGTCCACAGGGAAATTCCCAGGTTGCCGTGCAAAAAGATGTCTCTGACCCAGCGACCATACTGAACATGAAATGGCACATCCAGCCCGAGTGCCTGCCTGATAGCCTCCGGACTGATCTCTATTCCCGAAGTGGTCGGTATGTCACCACCGCTGCCATGTTGCGCCACTATCAGGTCAATAACATCGCCCGGGACAAGGCGAATGGAGATGAAGACCATCACACTGACAACAAACACGGTGGGTATTATGAGCAGCAATCTTCTGATTATGTAGGCTCGCATGCTATCCTCTACGAGTCGCGTAATATCTCGCTAATACGATCTGCAGCCTCATTACTGGGTAATATACTTTTCAAGATATATTTGATTTGTGTCTTAATGTAGTATTCTGGATTGTACCTCTTTTGGAGGAACCACCGTCTGTCTGCCCAGACACGCCCCATAAGCAGTATATTATGGGCCATCAATGCAGTGTCTTCGATTTCGAATTCACCTGATTCAACGCCACGCTTCAATATGGCATCAAGAATATTTCGCGCATAGTTATCGGCATCAAATAAAATTTGACGGTCTGCCCGTGGGAGCTTGGCGGCAACCTGATTTAGAAAAACCTGGTAATCCTGGGTATCATGCACTATGTGATAATAGCTTCTAATATATTCGAGAAGTGCCTCTGTGGGTGCCATCTTCTCGCACCGCTCCTGCATGGCCCCGAAGCCTCTTCTGGTTCCCTCAGCTTGGTCATAAGCAATAAGATAAAGAATATCGTCCTTACAGCTAACGTAATGATAGAGTAGTCCCTTGCTCATGTCACAGGCTTTGGCAATTTCGGCCATCGTGGTCTCTTCATAGCCCTTTTTAAGAAACAATTCTATAGCGCATGTAATTATCTCGCTTCGGCGTTCCTCAATCAGCTTCTTGTCACTACTGAAAGTACGAATAGTCCTGGCCACGATATATCCATAATGAATAAATACATTGACCGACGCGACGGTCAATGCTCTAATTTATCTTAACACAAGTTAAGATTTCGGTCAAAACCTCAGGCTCGCTGCTAATGGGCTACTATTTTTGTCAACACCCGCGTGTTCATATGAAGGTAGTGTTTATAGTTGGGCGAATTATTAGGTTATCAGTGGTGCCTAGAAACTCCGGGTAACGCATACATCGGAAACATCAAGTATCAAACAAATCACCCTTCCCTCTCTAAATTATCCATAAACTCTGTAATTCGAAGTGTCTTCTTGTTTTTGCATTCGGGCCCGAGATGGCGGCGACTGGTTCTGCGATTTTAATATTTTCCGAGGACTGTTTATATGCCTGTTGAACCAGGCCCTGACCGTTTTTTCTTCTGCACCCATTGCCAGCCCCATCATCTCGCTGAAATACAATACGGGTATCTTCGCTGAACCAGGTTGTCTCATATCCAAGTTGGCCTGGCAGAGAGGGCAAGCGGTAACAATTGCGGCTGCCCCGGCCTCGATTGCTGCCTGGCATATATCTCCCACCAGCTTACTCACAATGTCACTGCGGGCAAGCATCAGATTACCACCACAGCACTCCACTTTGTGAGACCAGTTCACAGTTTCCGCTCCAAGTGAGTTTAGCAGGTCGTCCATTAATGTGGGATTTTCCGTGTCATCAAATTGTGTAATCTCAGGGGGGCGTACCAGATAGCACCCGTAGTAACTTGCCAGCTTTAGTCCCCTGAGTGGCTTCTCTACCTTACGCTCAATCTTTTCAAACCCTACTTCGTGGACGAATATGTCGAGAAGATGTCTGACTTCAATGCTACTCCTGTAGGGCATACCGATTATCTCCTCTATCTTCTGTCGCAAATTGTCGCTAGAGCTTATCTCGTGGTTCGTCTGCCGAAAACGGAGGAAGCAAGCAGCGCAGGCCACCGCTATGTCCAGCCCTTTCCTTTCAGCAAGAGCCAGATTCCTGGCCGGTAGAGCAAGAGAAAGCTGGTGATTGGTGCTGTGTCCTGAAGAAGCCCCGCAGCAGCTCCAATCGTCTAACTCTACTAATTCAACATCGAGCATTTCAGCCACCACTCGAACCGACTGGTCATACTCTTTGGCCGTGGCTTCCAGCGAACAGCCCGGATAGTAGCCAAATTTCAATTTATTCATCTTGCAGCCTGATGTCTTTCTCTGTTAACTGGAAAATACGCTTAATTCCATCCAATCCATTAATCTTTGTCGGCAGAATTACCAGTTTGCCCTTCAATAACATCCTGGCACCCAGAATCATGTCCTTAAACAGTTTTTTAAACCTGAATATATCGCCACTGGCGATTGTGTAGCGCAGGATTAACGTAAGCTCGTGTATCTTACCCGTACTTTTTACACCATTCAGAAATACCCTGTGGAATAAGGGGAGGTTCGTCTTTTCAGTACGTCCCTCTCTGAGGGCAATCATCCTCAGCGTGTCCATAAAATTCACTATATCAATGTCATTTGGGCACCTGGTAGCGCAAGTATGGCAGCTGGCGCACAACCAGATGGTCGCGCTATCAAGAACCCTATCCTTCAGACCTAATTGAGCCATCCTTATTATCTGGTGCGGGGCGTAGTCCATGGAAAAAGCAACCGGACAACCCGAACTGCAAGCAACGCATTGATAGCACCGCTCCAGATTAGCCTGGCTCTTTTCTCTTATCTCCGCAGCGAAAAACAGGTTGCAGGTCTCCCTGCCCGTATCGCTGAAAAGACGAATCGTCATTTCTCTCCTATCCATTCAAGCTCATCTTCTTTGAAGGCAACCGGGGGCAGTTCGTCTTCCAGGCTACGTCCTGGTACGTAACCGAATAGCTCTTGCACCCTATCACCGACTAGCTGGAAAATCTTCAGCAGTGGGATATTGCTGGGGCAAGCCTCTTCGCAGGCACCACAACCAACACAGGAAGTGCCCATATGAGTCATTCTCGTAAGATGGAAGAGGAGAGTATCGGTCGGCATCCTAATAGCTCCCTTCTTCTCGGCAAGCCCCAGGTATCTATCGGCTTCCAGATCAAATGTGGGAGAATCAAAAAAACACTCACGACAATAGCATACCGGGCAGACGGTCTTACAGTTATGGCATTTGATACAGGAGGCAAAGATAGCTGAGAGATTCTCCAGACCGCCGACCTCTTCTCCGGTTTGCTCAAAAAATTTCTCCCTCTTTCCGGCCATCCTGGAAAGCATTTGTTCTACCGCTGACTCTCTCTGTTTGGCTATCTCACCGTCAGTCTCGATAGTGAGCCCCATTCCTTCAAGGACCTGCTCCCCTTTTTCAGTGTCGGCCTGCAGAAGAAGATCGTCTTTTTGGTCTGCACCTATTATGCCTATGACCAGGTCTGCTGTTAAAGGCACCGGGTATTTACATATCTGACAGCCAGCCCGCAGTTTTGTATCCTCCTTATCCTGCCTCCAAGCTTTGACAAAGTCGTCTGAACTTTTTTCCACCGCAAACTGCTTGTAATCATCCAGTGAATAGGCACCGGGGCAATCCACCCCGATAAGGACAAGGTTATCAAGTTGGGCCTGCTGTAGCTTCACCAGTTCTATCACTGCCCTCATCTCACAGGGTCGCATGACCACAGCCGTTTTCTTGCTTGCCGGTGCCAGTCTGGTTATCGCCGACACAATCCGGGCAGAAACGACCGGTAGTACCGGGGCAAAGACATCCGCTTGTTCAAGGTATTTAGCATCGGATACCAGGCTCTGGACTATGTCATTTCCCGCCGGGTGTGCTATCGGCGCCAGGACTGCCTCCACTATTTTCTTGCTTAGCAAGTCCCGTAGAAACTCGTTGATTGTTTTGCGTATCTGTCCATTCTCAACTGGTAGTAGTACACTATTGGCCACTATCTCTTCTCCTCATAAAGCCCAGTTGTTAGCCATAGGACCGGGGCCTTGCTTCCTTGTCTCTTCGGTGATTTCCCTCACCATCCGGGCGAATTCTTGCCCTTCGCTAGCACTAATCCACCTTGCCCATATCCTGTCCTCCTCCAGCCCTAGTGCCTTAAAAATTTCTTTCAGCATGGCAATTCTTCTTCTGGCTTTGTAGTTGCCGGATACGTAATGACAATCTCCGGGATGACACCCACCCACCAAAACGGCGTCAGCGCCGGACAGTAATGCCTTTATCAGGTACACAGGGTCTACGGTACCGCTACACATTACTCGAATCGGGTGAAGGTTCGCCGGATACTGTATCCTCGACGTTCCCGCCAGGTCAGCCGCTGCTGAGGTACACCAGTTGCACAGAAACCCTATTATCTTTGGTTCGAAGTTATCCTTCTCAGTCATATATTCAACTCCTTACAGGGCAGCTTCAATCATGGAGAATACCTGCTGTTCTTTCAGCCCCCTCAGTTTAGCAGCGCCATTCGGGCAAACGGCGACACAGGTCCCACAGCCCTGACACAGTGCCTCCTCTATTACAGCTACTTTTTCTTCATCATCTATCCATCGTGCTCGATAGGGACAGGCGGCAACACATAGTCCGCAACCGCTGCATTTCCTTGTGTTTACCTCCGATACAATCCTTCCTGACTCCAGATGATCTCTATTAAGTAGACTAGCAGCTCTCTGTGCGGCAGCCTGAGCTTGAGATACCTCTTCCTCCAGATTCCTTGGAGCATTAGCCAGTCCACATATATAAATACCGTCGATTATCGAGTCAACCGGGCGGAACTTGGTGTCTACTTCTTTAAAGAAGCCGTCCTCGGTTAGCTCCAACGAGAACATCTCTCCCAGTTCCCGATTGTCCCCGGCAATAATCCCGGTACTCAACACCAAGAGTTCAGCTTCTATTTCCAGCTTTCCGGGTAGAGCCGGGGTATCTACCTGAACCACAACTGCTTTATCCCTAATAGTCACCCGGGGCTCTGCACCGGCTTCGTAGCGAATGAACAGGACACCAGCCTCTCTAGCCTGTGTATAGTGCTCCTCGTTGAATCCGTATGTCATAATATCACGATTGAGTATGAAAACGTCCGTCTCGGGACTCTGCTCTTTAATCTTCAGCGCGTTTACTATCGCTTCCGAACAGCAAGTCCGACTGCAAAAAGGATGGTCATCATTGCGGGAACCCACGCACTGAATCATCACTACTGTTGACGGTTTCCCCAGATTACCTTCAGCAAGGCTCTTCTGTAATTCTTTCTGGGTGATAATTCGGTCGTCCTGGCCGAACAGGTACTCTGTGGGCTGGTAGTCCCTGGCTCCGGTGGCAATGATAATTATACCGTGCTCTATAGAAATGACTTCTTCCCCAGTCTTTACCTTGCTCTGGAATTTACCAGCATGGCCAGTCATTTCGATTAGTTCCGATTCCAGATGAAGGTGAATTTTCGGGTCAGCCTTCACTTTTTCACAAATTTCATCTAGGAAAGCTTGAGGCTCTTTGTTACCCAAGCGATAGTACATGTTTCTTGTACGACCTCCAAGCTCGGTGGACCTTTCTATCAGGTGGACATCGAATCCCTGTTTAGCTAGGCAAAGGGCGGAAACAAGCCCCGAAATTCCCCCGCCTATAACCAGCCCCTGATGGTTCACCGAAGCTGAGTTGACGGTAAGCACTTCCTGGTACCTGAGCTGTTCCACTGCCATTGCCAGCATATACTTTGCTTTCTCGGTGGCTAGGGTTCTGCTCTCCCTGTGAACCCAGGCAATCTGCTCCCTGAAATTGACCAGTTGCCACAGGGATGAATCTAGCCCAATCTCCTGTATCGCTTTACCAAATAGTCTTTGATAGTGGTAGGGAGCGCAGGCCGCTAGAATCACCCGGTTAGCTCCACACTTGGTTATGGTCTGTTTGATTATATCCAAGGTTTCCGGCAGGCAGAGGAAAGTCACTTCCTCGACATGGATGACGCTGGGTAAACTCCCGGCATAAGTCACAACCTGGTCTGTATTGATTGCCGATGCAATCTCCTCACCGCACTTACAAATAATAATCGCTGTTTTGGCACCCTCGTCATCTGAGTCTGTTTCTCTCGGTTCAACCTTCTTATCTTCAGGTTGGCTTCGCACCGGAGACAGCAGAATAGATGCTTCGCAGGCGGCGGCGCTGGCCTGAATTACTGTCTCCGAGATATCGGATGGGGACGCCGATGAACCACAAACATAAATACCTTCCCTATCGGTTCTGACCTGCCAAAGGTCCTGGTTTTGGATGAAGCCCCATTTATTGAGACTTACCCCCAAGATCTCGCTCAATTCGTTGACGAGAGGTGAAGGACACTGCCCAATGGACAGGACCGCAAGATCAACTTCGCTGCCAATGTCACTTCCATCCTCTGCTCGGGCCAGTAACAGCAGGTTCTTGGTCTGAGGATTTTCCCTGACAGCCGATACGCGACTTCGGATGAAGTGCACACCGAGATTCTTGGCCTGGAGGTAATAACGGTAGTAACCCTTTCCGAAGGTACGCAGGTCCATGTAGAAGATGGTAACCTCAGCCTGCGGGTTCTGTTTCTTGACCAGGATTGCCTCCTTCAAGGCGTACATGCAACAAGCCTCTGAACAGTAATTCCGCTCGATATCTCTTGAGCCGACGCATTGCAGGATAGCTACCTTTTGTGGAATTTTACCGTCTGATGGACGAAGCAGTTGGCCGCCAGTAGAACCGCCGGAGGACAATAGTCTTTCTAGCTGGATGTTAGTTAGTACATTTGCATACCGGCCATATCCGTACTGTCCCATCGCTGTGGCATTGAATTCCCCTGAACCGATTGCGGTAATTATAGCTCCGACGGCCAGTTCCTTTGACTCATCAGGTAAATCAAGGTCTATGGCACTGGTTGGGCATATTTCTATACATTTACCGCATCTCGTGCAATGCTCACGGTCAATAGCATAAATATTGGGTATGGCTTGAGGGTTACTGATATATATTGCCTTGTGTTTATGTAAACCTTCATCAAATTCACTGGGTATCTCGACCGGGCATACGTCCACGCAGAGCCCGCACGCTGTGCAACTCTCACCTTTTACCCATCGGGACCGAGTCCTAAGCGATACCTTGAAATTACCCGCTTCTCCTTCCACATTCTCAACTTTAGTATTAGGTATCAACTCAATATTGGGGTGATACATGTCCCGGCGCAAGCAGAATTGAGAGCATTTGTCCCTAGAAAGCACAGGTAATAGCTTGCACATCTCACACTGGTTATCGGGAAACCATTTGTCCAGCCGCGCAAGCGTGCCACCAATGCCGGGGTTCTGGTCAATTAGGTGAACCTGAAAGCCTGATTCGGCCAGATCCAGGGCGGCTCTTATTCCTCCCACCCCGGCACCTATCACCAGAACTGCGTTTGTCATGTCTGACACTCAAAAGTCTCCTATCGCTAACCCGACATAGTCTTTGGTCGCTAAATTAATCATATCCATAATTTGCTTCGGTGTGAAGTTTTTTAGTTGCAATGCTTACAAGGTGCAGCTTACTCCACAGGCACTCATGAAATCCTAACATGGACATGACACTTTTCCCGAGTTACAATTACACGATTACAACTATACCAGAACCATTCATCGGTTACCAAGGAGTTGGCCTGGCAATTTCTTCATAAAAACAGTAGAATCAGGGTGTCGATTGACCCATTACTGAATGAAAGTACACAAACACCCTACTTCCCCATATCATTTCAGCGACCAACCGTAAAGCAGTCAGTTCATACCAAGTAGACCCCTCGGTTCGGTAATCTTCTCTCGTGTATAGTCCAGATAGAATCCAACAAAACAAGCTATTGTTTATATTGCACACAAAACAAAAGCTAGCAAAATTGTATCAGTAGCATATTATTGTTTGACCGCTTTTGGACCGGGGGTTAAAGCATTCTTCTGTGTTGATAACTGAGGGCTTATAAAGGGATATATAATTACGGTAAGAATAGGTTTAATGCCCCTCCGACTAGCAAGGCAGTGGCAATCATTATTACCATTGATTTGAGTAGATTGACGATGCCCAGTTCTCTGAGGATAATAACGAATGTAGCCATGCACGGGAAGAACATCGCCAGCACCACACTGCCAACAACTAGCTGATTGGCAGTCAATGATAGTGGGGCAAGCATGCCCAGGGCTACATCTTTACGGAGGAAGCCTATAACTAGGGCAGTTACCGCCTCCTTGGGTAACCCGAGAAGTCCGGTTACCACCGGTGCCGTAAAATTAGCGATAGCATCAAAAACGCCAAAGAAGTGGAGAATGTTTATTACCAGAACTGCGCCCAGGATAATGGGGATAGCTTCCTTCAGAAACCCGTACATTCTCATCCATAGTTTTTGCATCACGGTTCGCCATGGTGGTAAGCGATAGGGTGGTATCTCTATCAAGAGTTCGGGGCTAAAACCTCTAGCAAACCGATTGAGTATGATTCCCAAAATGACCCATACAATAAATAATGTACCATAGACAATAGCTACATACTGCCCTCCATATTGCCCCACCAGCCCAAAGATCATCGCCTGCAGGGCAGCACAGGGAATTGCAATAGATATAAGTGTTGCTGCAATAAATCTTTCCCTCGAGCTTTCCAGAATACGGGTACTAAGGATAGCCGGGACATTACAGCCCAGTCCCAGCATGGTGGGAATGATGGCGTACCCATGCAGGCCCAGACGGTGCATGACAGTATCCATCAGGACAGCCAGACGTGGCAGATATCCTGTATCCTCGAGCAAACCCAGCACCAGATAGAAAGAAACAATATAGGGCAAGACCATGGCAAATGGTACATAGAGTCCGGTGGTCAGTAGCCCCAATGACTCAACAAAGTTCACTTCGCCACTTACTATTTTGCCAACCAGCACGTCATGTAAAAAGCCGGTACCGCCCAGGAGGTCGCTTAGCCTCAGTATTGCTGGTGCATATAGATTGAATAGGGGGTCAAACACATAACCAATCAGGCTCTCCCCAATGAGACGGATTATAAAAAAGGCAGCGATAAGAACAGTTATAGCTATGATGCCACCGGATAACGGCCTTACACTGGCATCCCCCAGACGCTCCCACCAGGTATGATGACGATGCGTAATCTGTTGAGTTTGTGCAACGATGCTGCCAACCGTAGCCCAGCGTTCATCATTGCTTCTGGCAGGATCTTTGGGCGAGATGGCGTGAGGTATATTGTCCACCAACTCTTTTATCCCATCACCGGTTATCGCTATTGTGGGAATAACCGGCACTCCTAAGAACCCCCGGAGTTTTTCCAGGTCAATCTGTATACCCAGGTGCCTAGTATCGTCCCACATGTTCAGGGCTACTACTACCGGGATGTTACGCTCTAATAACTGGAGGGTTAAATAGAGATTTCTTTCCAAATTGGTGGCATTGACCACATTTATGACTAAGTCGCCGGTATCGAGCATACGAGAGGCTATTTCCTCAGCCTCACTGGTAGGTTCCAGAGTATAAGTCCCGGGTACATCAATGACGGCAACTCTATCTTCTCCTAGCTTCATAAAGCCCTCACTGAAGCCTACCGTCGTACCCGGGTAGTTGGACGCAATGACCCGCACCCCGGTTAAACGGGAAAAAATGACGCTCTTGCCGACATTGGGATTTCCGACCAGAAGTATTTTTCTGATATCACTTTTCTTCCTGTTCTTGTTGGTTCCCTCATTATGGCATGTCATCCTTGGACTCTTCAGGTTCTATTATTATCCTGTTAGCCATGCCGAAACCAATGGCTACCTGGCTATTTCCTAGCTGGACTGTTACTGGCCCACGCATAAACATAGAACTGACCTTGGTTACTCGTAGCCCCGGTCTTAATCCTAAAGCGCTGAGACGGTTACTGATACCACGACCGCCAAGAACTTCGACAACTTTACCACTCCGTCCGGTACGCATTCGGGCTAGAGTAAGTTGTTTCCCCTCTGGCCTTAATCTTGGACCAAATCCAAAGCGCAGTCTGGGCCACAATCTTTGCTCAAATCCAAAGCGTAATCTGGCTCCAAATCTATTCCTGAACCTGTGCATAAATCAATTACCTTTCTTCAGATATGTTCGGCTTGTGGAGTTTCAAGTGTAAATACACCAACGATTCACTGATTTTAACTGGAAGCTAATTCTCCTCTTGCCGGCACCTATTGCAGTAACCCGTCATCCTGACTTCGCTACCCGTTATATCGAAATTTTTAGCTTCAGTAACGTTCCTCTTCACCAGACGGGATAACGGGTACTCAAACTCAATAACCCTGCCGCAGCCAAGACAGACCAGATGGTGGTGCTCGGTGGATGGTTTTACTTCATAGTGGTGGTGCTCCTCGTCAAAATGGACCTCCTCCACCAGCCCCATTTTTTTGAGCGTCTGCAGGTTTCGATATACGGTAGACAGGCTGAGACGGGGTTCTTTCTCCCGGGCCCGCCGATAGATTTCATCAGCATCCAAGTGCCCCTTGCCTTTACGGATAATATCCAGAATTAAGGCCCGTTGGTTGGTAGCTCTCAGTCCTGCTCTATTGAATGCTCTACGGATATCCTTGTTACTGACGGGTTTATTGCTAATGCCATGCATTTGCAATAACTATATCACAAATATTAAACTTCTGTCAACCCCCATTACTAAATCGGATCTCTTACATCAATTGTTTTAGGTAGTGATGAACCTGACTCTGATTAATTACAATGCGAAAAATAGCAAGGATTTAATAAGAGCACCGATTGTCACGTTTTAAGTAGCAACGCTGCTCCTAGATAGGAGTATTAGAGATGCACAATCACAGCCTCAAAATTCTGGCAATATTTCCCCCAAGGATTTTCTCTTTTTGCTCATCCGACAGGTCCATGTTCCTTACTCTGTCAATGATCTTTCTCAAAGAATCTCCATCAAAAGGGGTATCACTGCCAAATATAATGTGGTCCGCACCAAAGGCATCTATCGCTTGTTTCAATCTCTTTTCACTTATATAGGAGTACGGAGAAATGTCGTAGTAGATGTTCTTGAATCTATGAGTATAATTAGAGACTACCTCCAGGCCTATCAAGTGAAGCAAGACGAAATCTGTATCAGGGTGCCTGTTTACTAATTCTAAGAGTTTAAGAGCCTCCTTGTCCGACCATAGATGGATGAATATTGGGAGTCGTCTTTCCTCGGCAAAATCGACAATTTGCTCTATTTGAGGATCATCATTCTTGAATGGAGTACACGCTTGATGCAGTTTAATCCCTCGGAAATTCCACTTATTGAGGTCTTTTCCTAACTTCTCAATGAAATTTGGCTCTCTTGGATCTAACCAGTATATCTGGATTATTCGATCTGGTTGTTTCTGAGTAAATGAATGAACAAACTCGTTACCATCGCCTTTATCTCTAAACACAAAATTATAAGAAAATCTGATACCGGGATGAATGAAGTAACGGCCATAGAGGGGATGCTGCTTTATAGCTGGTATTGGAATATTTGGAAGTAACCATACCCTGGTATTGTTCTTTAGTCCAGGACAAAGGGCAACTTTGTCGACTCCTGATTCGTCCAGTAATTTGATTAACCTCTCAACATTAGCAAACTTACCCACGGCATGAGCGTGTCCATCAATAATCAATTCTATACCTCGTTATATCCTCATTTTCAGCTCTCTCGACGGAGACAAGCCGAATACCGGGACTGTACAAAATAATCTAGAGTGAAATATTGCGGTGACTGGTCTTCTGATATTTACCCATGTACTCTGATCTGGTTTCCTTGTGTTCAATCTCCTCTAAACCCGCGTCTGACAATAGAGCCCTTATTTCATCCACAGGCATACCATGTGACTTCCTTGTTGGTTCTCTGATGAAGAATAAACCGCCTAACTTCAATTTTCGAGATAGGGTATTTAAAATATCCTGCCTATCAGTTGGAGCTATATCGTGAATAACGTGTATTGTAGATGTTACGTTAAACGAAGAATCGGGTATGTCCACCTCCCTGATATCCCCCGATTTGCATTCTGCATTGGAATACTTCTCTAGCCTCTTCTGTGCTTTCTTTATCCAGTAAGTTGATATATCGACACACGTCAAATGCCCACCCTTATTAAGGAGATTGACAAGACATCGTGAACCAGCTCCACCTCCGCAACCAAAGTCAAGAACCTTTTCGTTTCCTTTTAACCCGAAAGTCCTGAAATACGGATAGTAGAGGAGAGGCCCTCCAATAAAACCTTTGAGCTTATCTTCCAGGACGAAAAGTACAGAAGGATGCTCGAAATCGTATTCTTTGAAATTGCAGTCACTCAAGGTTAGCCCCTCCTATTTCACCATTAATATTGATAAGATATACATACTATTATCTTATTTATGTCATCTCTTTTTCATAACAAAACACACTGAGCTATTACGTTCAGGATTCTTTCTGAACATATCTATTTCCCGCTGGGCTTGGTGAAGTACTTCAAGAAGCTTCCGGCCTTCAGCGAATTTGCTGTGAGTCTCATTAACCAGCTTTTCAAGCGGAACAAAGTATTCGGTCCACCAGGTGTCTGTATCAAGTATGAAGTAGCCACGCAGCTCATATCCACAACCCCATATCTGCTTCAATTTCTCTTCAACATTGCCTTTTTCATCATGTACCACCATGAAACCGCCCGGTTTGAGGAAACGCCTCCATTCCTGAAGCCCTCTTTTAAAGCCGACTACGAATATGGAGCCTTCAGACCAGATGATATCGAAGCTTTCATTCGCGAATTCCATATCGAATATCGAGCAATTCAAGGTCTTAACCCGGTCTGATAAGCCGGCCTTTTCGATTTTTCCTGTAAGTCTATCCAGAACAGATTGATCAATATCCAGTCCTATTATTTCCCCGTTGCTCAACCTTGCCAGTTCCATAGTCCCGACTCCAGAACCACAACCGATGTCCAGAATCCGCGGTTTATCCATTTCTGGAAGCATCCGAAATGCCTTTCTCGTGTATTTAGCGAGACGTTTTCTTACCACGTCCTTTTTTATCAGAAATCTTTCTTCTCCACTCAACATTACCCAGTCTCCGTAGTAAGAATCTACCGCTAACGCGTTCGTTTTCAAGGTGCTTCAAGCTAATGAAATTGCTATTGATTAATTATTGGTCTGTCTTGGTCAGTCCTTGAGTTCCCTTATTTTTTGAATAAGCGCTGGAACCACTTTATATATGTCATCAACTACGCCGTAGTCAGCAATATTGAAAATTGGGGCTCTTGGATCTTTGTTGATGGCAATAACCATGTTTGAGCCTTTAAGCCCGACTACGTGCTGAAAAGCACCGCTTATGCCCAGCGCCAAATAAAGCTTTGGGGTTACTGTTTTTCCAGATAAACCAACCTGGTATTCCGATGGCAGCCACCCGTAATCTACTATCGGCCTGGAACAGGCGACAACACCTCCTAATAACTCTGCCAGCTCTTGTGCTATTTCTATATTCTCTTTTTCTTTTATACCTCTGCCAATGGATACTACAATGTCAGCTTGGGTAATATCCACAATACCTATTTTTTGTTCGATATATCCTTCAAATTTCTTGTACTCAATATTTTCCTGCATGGTATAATCAATTTCCTCGATCTGTCCCCGCAGGTTTCGCTCTTTAACTTCGAATTCACCGACACGCCCGGTTACGATTACCGTCTCAGATGGGACAAATGTATATACGGCGTTTAGTTTGCCGTTATAAATTGACCTTGTTACCGTAATGTTATCACTTACGATGGTCACATCAATACAATCTGTAATGACTGGTACTCCGAGCTCAATTGCTAGCGAGGGAGCCAAATCCATGCCAAAAGAACTGTGACCAATGAGAACTAGCTTTGGCCTCCGCTGTTTTATGATTGAAGATAGCATCATCTGAGACGGCTCTGCCAGTGATCCCTCTAGCTCATCTTTTTTGAATATTATGACTCTATCTGCCCACCTGGCGAGTTCTTGTGCGTATATATCAACGTTCTTTCCAATAACCACAGCGAGTAGTTCAGCACCCGACTGGTCAGCCAGCTGACTTCCCTTGCTGAGCATCTGGAGAGTGATATCCGCCAGTTTCTGCTGCCTGTGTTCGGCAACTACTAATATTTCAGCCATTTAGAATATCCCCGAGTTTTGCAGAATTCTGGCTAGTTGTTCGGCTGACTCTTCAGGAGATCCGGAAATCAGTTCTGCCTTTTTATCTTTAGGGGGCAACTCCAGTTTCTCCAGCATAACTGTTGGACTCAATGTCTCTTGGGTTAAGTCCAGGTCACTAAGCGATATGACCTGCAGTTCCTTGCTCATGGCTCTCTTAATACCAGCCATGGAAATGTATCGCGGCTGATTGATGCCAGTCTGAATAGTCAGCAAGGCAGGTAGTTCAACTGCATATGCTTCAAGAGTGCCTGCTTCGAGCTCCCTTTTTATCCGGGCAGTCGTTTGGTCAACCTGCAGGCTGACCACCAATGAGGCGTGCGGGATGCCAAGCAATTCAGCGACCATAACGCCAAGCTGCGCACTGCCGAAGTCTTCTGATTGTGCCCCAAACAACACCAGGTCATACGACAGGTTCCGAATCAACGCCTCCAAAACCTTGGCGACAGCGTAGCAGTCCGCAGTAACCATATCCTGGTCTATCCTGATAGCCCTATCAGCACCAATTGCCAAGGCTCTCCGCAAGACGTCATCCCATTCCTTAGGTCCGACGGTAATTGCTATTATTGAGCCTCCCTGCTTTTCTGTAAGTTGTACCGCCGCTTCCAGCGCATACTCATCCCAGTCATTTATTTTGAAAGCAAGTCCGTCTGTTTCGATATCGTTGCCGGAGGCATCAATTTCAACAACATCAGCGGTATCAGGAACACGTTTTATACATACCACTACATCCATATTACGCGATCCCGGTGGCCTCAACTACAATCTCGGAGATATCCTTTACATCTATTTTATCTTCAAGTCCCTCTGCTTTAACGGCATCCTCAAGCATTGTCATACAGTTGGGACAGGCTACTGCTAAAATATTGGCTCCGGTATCATAAGCCTCTCTAGCTCTAATCCTTGCTGGACTACTCTCACTGCCGCCCAGGAAATCGGTGTAGAAGTTCCCTCCTCCACCGCCACAACAGAGCGCACCGGCTCTGTTCTTCTCCAGTTCCACCAATTCAATCCCTGGAATAGCGTTTAGGATCATCCTCGGTGCGTCGTATTCGCCATTCCATCGGCCTAGGAAACACGGGTCATGGTAGGCTACTCTAGTGTTAAGTCCGCGTGAAACATCCAGTCTCTCACCCTGAATCAGGTCTCGAAGAGCCTGAGTATAGTGGAATACCTCAAAATTACCATCGTGAAGTGGATAGTCGTTCTTAAAAGTGTTATATGAATGCGGAGAAAGAGTCACAATCTTTTGCACTCCAAGTTCCTTAAACTGGGTAACATTCTCTTCAGCCATCATTTCAAACAGTGTTTCTTCACCGAGCGCATTTACCTCGTTACCATCACAGTTCTCCTCACCGCCCAATACTCCAAAAGACACTCCCGCCTTTGTTAATACCTTCCCTAGAGTCCTTGCAGTCTCCTGGGCTCTGGTATCATAGGAACCTACACATCCAACGTAATAGAGGAAGTCCTGTCCTTTATATTTGGGTATCTCTATGCCCTCAGTCCACTCGCCTCTTTTTGCTCTGGCCTTGCCGTAGGGATTACCCTGCCGCTGGATATTTTCCAGAAAATCCTTGACCTGGGATGGTATCAGCCCCCTTTCAACCATCTCACCTTTTACAGCTGTGATCATGTTCATGATATCAACGTTAAAGCGTAGCGGGCATTTCTCTTCACAGTTCTTGCACGCCGTGCAGGTGTACATAATCTTGGCAAGATGGTCTGTCCATTCTATTTCATTACTTAGCCAAGCCCTTATCAGCCAAAGACGTCCCCCACAGGAGTATGTTTCCATACGGAATCTAGCATAGGCGGGGCAATTATTTACATCCGCCCAGTTGGTCGGAAATTTGCAGTAGCCACACCGAAAGCATCTATGTATTGTATCTGCATATTTATAACTTGTAAGCGTCATTAACTTACCTCCCAATTTCCAGGGTTCATAATCCCGTTGGGGTCAAGAAGCTGTTTTACTTTCTTCATTAGTTTGAGAGTATTAGGATCTATCCTCTCAAGTACTAACTTCTGTCCGTAAATACCGGGTTTCCAGATGGTGCCGCCTAATTCTAGTGCAAGGTCATCCGTCTCATGCAGAGCTTCCCTTGCCTGCCTGATGGTTTCCAGGTCCGCCCGGTTAAATGCGTATGTCCAGGAGAACATCATGGCATGGGACATTCCGATAACTCGTCCCAGAACGGTATAAGGAATGTCGTGTCTCTCTGAGATCTCCCTCCCCCGTCGGTAGCACTGGGGGTAGGTCTCCACTGGCATTATTGCTCCTACATACTCAAATCCTCCCCCCTTCCTCCAATCCGCAGTCTTGGAAATCTGTGGCCGTTGTAAGCCCCGATTAAAGCCTAGAAAACCTCCATCCCCGCTCCGAATATACTCCCCTAATGTATCGTCAAATATCAACTCCATTTTGAAATCGAGCTCTTTTTCAGAATCCGCGCTTAAATTGATTGTTATGTGATGAAGGCCGCTGGCGAAAGGTGGTATTGCCTGACTGAAAGCTACCACATCGTGAGCTGCCTCGGTGTGAGTGATTCTGTATATAATCTCTGGAATAAGTTCTTCATCTTCTACTACAAATTGCCCTACCCCCTGTATTTTTTTACGCGGGTATAGTTTCAGTGAAACCTTGGTGATGATCCCTGTCGTGCCAGCCCATCCCAGAAAGAGTCCCACATCAGGTAGGGGGTGCTGCGTGTACCAATTGGCACCTACCGCGCAGGAGCCAAATTTGCATACCTCCCCAGTTGGCAGGACAACCTCCAGCCCATTAACCATGTCGGAGTTAAAACCATATGGCTGAGCTAGGTCGCCCTGACCGTGTATCGCTACATTGCCAGCAATTGTAGCCTGAGGCGGGGCTCCCGGTTCCGAGTGCATTAGATTGGGATGATTCTTTTCCAGATACGCCGTTAACTGCCCCTGAGAGACCCCACACTCAACAACAGCATACCTGGCCTTTTCGCTTACCTCTATAATCGTGTCCATCCGTTTTAGGTCGAGAGCAATCCCACCCTGAAGCGGGACAGCCAAACCGGCGAGGGATAGTCCTCCTCCCAAGGGGACTATTGGGATCTTCTCCTGGTTTGCTAGCTCGACTATTCTCCGCACTTCCTCTGTTGTTCTTGGCGCTACGGCATAGTCCGGACGGCGGGGTTCTGTGGTCCCCAGATCATAGGAATAGATGTAAAGCTCCTCTGGCTCAGTGGAAACGTGTTCTTCCCCTACTATTACAGCCAAAGCTTCCTTTACGTGATCCATAATGTCACCTCCATCCTGCGGGTTCTTCGCCAATAGCGAGTCGGCACAGGTCACTCATAAATACCGGCCTTATACCTCTTCTATTAACTAGTGCCGCTAGTGTATTGAAACAGGCGGGGCAATTGAAGACACAGACTTCGGTCCCGGCATTCACCATATCGTCTATGTTTCTTTGCTGCACGTCGGCAGCACGTAAACGGCTTCCCTCTCGTCTTTGCCCCTGGATTGTACCTCCACAACAGAGACCATTCTCATCAACATACTCTCTCTTAACATTCTCCACCCCAATCAGGTTAAATATATCACTGACAAAGTGGTGCTTGTCTGAGCAAAGCCGGGATGAGCAAGGACGCTGGTAGGCGACCTTTAGATTAAGCGGTTTTATCTCGTCTTTAAGTTCATTGAGTCTGTTGTAAAGATACTCAAAAAGATGGACAGGTTTAAACGGAACTTCTATACCCACCGCCGGGGCGTATGATGCATAGGTCCCGTAGCATTCATCATGGAAAAATACAATTTCTGTGGCATTGTGCTTGGCGATGGTCTCAATAATCTTCGGCAGTCTTTCTTTTATAACGGAAGTCCTGGCGTAATGCAGGTACATTAGCTGACAGAAGTAGTGGAACATTTTTCTTGGGTCCATTGATATCAGGGAGAGACCATCAAAGAGCTTTCCCTGTATTAAGTAGAGGAGGTCAGAGAAAACACCCATACAAAGTGCTGGCTCCTTGGCTTCATAAATATCGGGCTCTCCACGGAAAGGGATGCCCGTTTGTATGCCTCTCCTTATGAGAGGCTTCGGTAAAGGCGGTATATCCAGTTCCTCCTGCCGTTCAACAATCAAATAGAAGGGGTGGTTCCCCTTTTCACAATATTCTTCGCAAGCATAACAGGTTACACAGTTGTGTAACACGAAGGAATCTTCACCATTGATTATTTTGCTTATTTCCGTCCTGGCTGTGTCTTTATCTATATCCATATACTGACACTTGGTAAGACAATCGCAGGTCACACAGGACAGACATTCGTTTTCATTGAACTTTAATTCATACATTTTCGCCTCCTCAGGCAAGTTATCGCTTACGTGCAGACTAATTTAAAAAGCAATGCTATCTTACTGTTAAGATGTCGGGACGTCAAGGAGATATTAACGATGTTGCACCAAGAGTTTCAACCACTACATCAGCAATCTTTTTAGTGTTTACATGCTACTATTCCCACTAATCTGGATTAATTCTATTACCGATATTTTTTCGCCATCTACGTTGTAGTATGCGTGTTATGCCGAGAAAGATATTCATTCCCGGAACTCTTTTCATATATACTGTATAGTCGTCACCGAACTTCTCTATTAGACGTTGGTCTTCCTCTCTACAACTCATGTAGACGACTGCCGTTCCTACCACCCCAAGCACCCCAAACAGCCAGTGTGGATACCACAGCAATGTAGTTAGGAAAATCGCATATATTCCACCGTTGTATTGTGGATGCCTGATAACAGCATAAATTCCTGTATCAACCAAGCAGGTGGTATTTACAAACGGTCTCCCTTTAGGAACCCCACCCCGTCTTGGAAACACGATTATTGGAGCCATGACCAGCACCATGCCAAATGTCCATACCACCCAACCAATAATGAATAATACTGGGTATGATTCTACTTCTATAATACCTGTTAAGACGAGGGGATTAGCTGGAAAACAAACAATACCCAGGACGGTCATAAGCGTGCTCCATAGAATATTCTTCCATTTCTGGGATGACAAGTTCTTGACCATATCTTTCTCTCTCTCCAATAGTTTTCCAATTTTTGACCAGTAATACCAAATCAGATATTCCCGTTGTAAAAAAAGATACAATACTCGTAGTAATCAAGCGCTTCAAGGCACTTACGCGGGCTTAGAACCGCCCAAGGTAGCAAAAAACCTATACTCTCCTATCAACTTTCGGTATAGCGGCTGCAACTAATGCGGTAGCGAATACGGCTAATGGGCAAGGTGCCATCGGCAGATGCTACACAAATAGACATTCGTCACCTTGTCACACTAACGCGCAGAGACTAGTAATCTAGTCAATAATTCAGCCTTACTGAGAATGAGGTATAGATGCTTATCCCTCCTTTGCTCCAAAATATGCGCAGAACCATGCTGCCAAGCCCCATAGCCAAAGCGCGATGGTCAGTAAAAACCAATTACCTGAACCAAGGCCGAGCGCATTATTGGTTGCCCCACTAATAATGCCCACTATTAAGCAGACCAAGCCGAGCCAGTTCATGGTCATTGAAACCCGCACATGCCATTTCACACCTTTCCCGAATATCAGAAACTTTACTTCCTTTGGAATTTCTACCATCTTAAACACCTCCTTTTGATAATTAAGATTTCGGTATTCCTATCCATCTTGGAGTTCTTTTCATGTATTCACGATAGGTATCACCAAATTTCTCAAGACAAAGACGCTCTTCAGGTATTGCCAAAACTGGTATGTACATTCCAAGGACTATTAGCAGTACCAGTAAGTAAACCCATGAAGCACTGGCTATTCCTACGCCGAGATATATTAAGATGAGGCCGAGGTACGCCGGGTGTCTCGAAATGCGATAGATACCTTCAGTATTTGGTTTATCGGGTGAGGTTTTAGCGAAAGTCAGCATTGCTAGTGTGGCAAAGATCAACCCCACCAAGTAAATAGGAAGTCCTACATAGAACCAGGGAGTACCCAGTTTCAGTGGAACAAAAATGCTATAAATCCATGAGGCAATCCAACACATCATATTTATACGCACAAGTCTTTTCTCTTGTCTATTATATTCAGGCCAAATGAATAGTGCTGACTTTCTATTTACGATCAAGTATGACATGCCAAAGGTTATCAAGAGGAAGGGGAGGATAAATATCCAGGCATTCCAGACACCAATTTCAAACGCTGGTATAGCTGACATTATATACCTCCATTAGTTTGATTTTATTTATGCCTTCGGGATTCCTATCCACCTCGGAGCCCTATTCATATATTCGCGGTAGGCATCACCAAACTTCTCACAACAGAAGCGTTCCTCTGGTATTGCCAAAGCGTTTCTGTACGTGGCCAGGTACATAAAAGCTAGCAGGAGGTAAACCCAAGAAGCGCTGGCTAGGCCGATGCCAATGTATACCAGAAGTATGCCAATATACATAGGATGCCTAGATAAACGGTAAAGACCTTTGGTATTTGGCTGATCCATAGGGGTATTGATAAAAGCCAGCATCGCGATGGTGACAAAAGCCAAACCCAGAAGATAGACGGGGAGTCCAGCGTAGAACCAAGCCGTGCCAACTATTAATGGTAAGAAAATGCTGTAAATCCATAAAACAACCATAAGGAGCTGTGCGGTAACCAAGCACATTCTCTCTAATTTGGTATATGATGGAAAGGTCCAGAAGGTTGATTTCCTACCAACAAACAAGAAAGACAATCCGAAGTTCACCAAAAAATAGGGAACAATGAAAATCCAGGCATTCCATACACCGATTTCAAAAGCTGGTATAAGCGACACAATACACTCTCACTATCACTCAGTCTTTACTGGATTTCGGTATTCCTATCCATCTCGGGGTTTTGTCCATGTATTCTCGATATGCATCGCCGAATTTTTCAAGTAAGAACTTTTCTTCGGAAATAGCGATAATAAAATGAAGAAAAGAGTAAACGATCGAAAAAAGTAGAAAGACCCAAGAAGCCGAAGCGATGCCAACACCTATAAACATCACCATTTGAGTAATGTAAAAGGGGTGCCTTGAATATCGATAAATGCCTCTTGTAATTAAAGTTGTTTCCATTGGGTTGGTAGCCCAACTTACATTTACGATAGTGAAACCAATTAGACCTATTATTGAAATAGGCAAACCCACATAGAACCATGTTGTTCCCAGTTTTAATGGCAGAAAGACGGAGTAAACGATTGCGAGAAGCCATATCAGCATTATTGGAGGATAGAGTTTTTTCTCAATATCACTATGTGGGGTTTCCACCTCTCTTGCTAGATCTTTTCGAATCAGAAACAATAATGGTAATGGCAGAAAATGATAGAGCATAAAAATCCAGGCATTCCAGATACCAATTTCAAAGGCTGGTACAAGTGACATGTTCCACCTCCTTAATCATCCTCAACTCTCTAGCAGTGGAGATGCAGATAGGTTTTCATTATTTATATTCTTCAGAGATACCTAGGCACTCTCTTCATGTAGTCCAGATATTCTTGCCCAAATCTCTCAACGTTCAGCTTTTCTTCACTCAATACCCAAAAATGCGAAAGTGTAACGTATAGAACAAAGTAGACCCATAGAATGAGATAGATTACTGAATGTCGATTCCACCCTATAACAACCGTACCAAGAAGGCAAAACATGCTTGATAAAACATGAGAGTGTCTACTAACCCTATAGATACCCCAATCAACGACAGCCTGCTTCCTTTCAGGGTACTCTCTCATGGCAGCAAAGCTCAGAGAAGAGATTATTAGTCCCAATATAATAATGCCAAGCCCAATCCAGAAAGACATTGTGATACTGTACGGGATGAACCACGTTAATACCCATCCTGCAATAATACCTATGTAAGAAACCATCTGAATTGGCTTGCTCCCTCCCGGGCCACTCATCCTTTTCGGCTGTATGATTGCTAAGAGCAGCAAATTGAAAACAAACCAACCGAGATACACAAAAAATAGCCGGAAATACCACGCTGTTTCCATCTCAATTGCCCTTCTTCTTTCTCCTGGGCTTGACTAATTTGTTAATAGATGATAAGTACCCTTATTTTTGTTTTCCTTTCCAGGGGCTAGCAGCCACCTGATATTCAAGAAATAGGAGAAGGAATATGTATATGACCATTGATTTTCAACAAATTGAGTGTTATAATTATTATGAGCATATGCTCATAATAATATGAGGTTTAATCAATGTCAAGACCACCAAAATGTCGGCGTGTTTCCTTCATACCGCAGGTGAATTACTTCAAGCCGGCCGGTATCCCATTACGGTTTCTGCAGGAAGTTTGCCTGTCTGTTGAAGAAGCTGAGGCTATACGACTTAAAGACCTGGAAGGTTTAGAACAGGAACAATGTGCTGAAAGAATGGGCATTTCTCGTCCTACCTTTCAACGGGTACTGGAATCGTCACGGCAAAAGATGGCTGATGCCCTGCTTCACGGAAAAGCGATAAGAATTGAAGGGGGTAATTTCGAGATGGCAATGCGGCGCTTCCGCTGTATTGATGGTCACGAATGGAACGTACCATTTGAGATTATGCTGGCCGGACCTCCTCAATTTTGCCCTGATTGTAGCACATCAGAAATCATGTCTTTGGAACCTGTAGGGTCTAGTCAAGGTGGCAGGGGCTGGGGTAGACATCGACGCGGACAAAATAGTAGGTGAGGTGATGAAAAGAAATGCTCTATGTCAATAATGAGGAATGTACCGGCTGTGGCGCTTGTATCAAAGTTTGCCCTCAGCAAGCCATCAGCCTTGAAAACAATGTAGCGGTGATAAATCGAGCGAGATGTACACTCTGTGGTGACTGCGTGACAGTATGCCCTACCAGTGCGATACGTATAGCAGAACCTGTACATGCCATGGTAGGAAAAGGAGGTGACATCATGAGAGGTAGAGGTTGGTTTGGCTGGGGATACCGGGGTTGGGGTAGAGGTAGAGGAAGGGGTAATCCGTATCCGTTCTGCCGATTTTATACCTGGCTACCTCGAAGATGGTGGGCGTATGGAATGGGTCCCTATCCGCAGATAATGCCTACCTATTACCCAACATATATGCCTTACCGATAATATCCATCACCGAATAATACTAACCAAGAAAATAATGAAGGGAGGTAGAAATATGGGTTACGGACGTGGATTTGGCTTTAGAGGTGCTTCTCCTCCTTGGCCTTACATTGGTAGAGGGAGAGGGGGACTGCCCCGATGCTGGTATCCAGAAATAGTTACCGCACCACCCTATACACCTGCTTTCTATGGCGGCTACCCTGGATGGGCACCAGCAACCTACCCTCTCTATATGCCTCAAGGACAGGAACTGGATTTCCTAAAGGAAGAGGCAGAGGTTATGAGAAGACAACTTGAGGAAATCGAGGCTAGAATCAAAGAACTGGAGCCGAAGGAAGAGCAAGTATAAGAATCTATCTGGCTGAGGGCGATGCTTCTGGTTCATGTTGCCTGTCTTCAGCTGATGAGAGGTGGTGAGCTATGAAAATGGCAATTTCGGCAATATCGCCAAGCCTTGATGCTGAAGTGGACCCCCGTTTTGGCCGATGTCAGTACTTCATTATCATTGACCCGGAAACAATGCAATTTGAAGCCATAGAAAACGCCAGTAGTGGGGCTTCTGGTGGGGCGGGAATCTCAGCCGCCCAGATGATTGCCGGTCGAGGGGTGCAGGCAGTGCTTACCGGCAACTGCGGCCCAAATGCCTACCAGGTGTTATCGTCCGCTGGTATTCAGGTAGTAACCGGAGTTTCAGGTAAATTGCAGGATGTTATCCAGAATTATAAATCAGGCCAATTCCAGACTAGTTCTCAGCCCAATGTGCCTGACCATTTTGGTACTACTACCAGCCCTGATGTAGCAGTTAGTCCGGGCTTAGGTAGGGGCAGAGGAACGGGAATGGGCCGTGGTATGGGTAGAGGCAGGGGTATGGGACAGGGCATGGGAAGAGGTATGGGCATGGGAACCGGGATGATGCCAATGACCAGTTCGACACCCCAGCACCAAAGCCCTAAGCAAGAGCTTGAGACCCTTAAAACCCAATCACAAATGTTGGCACAGCAACTAACCGAGATTCAACGGCGTATTGAAGAATTGGAGAAGAGATAGCGTTAACGGCAACAGCCGTTTTCTGGGGGCAAGAATATGCCTGGAGGAAATGGAAAAGGCCCTCCTCAGGGGTCAAATATGAGGGGCGGAAGGATGGGCGGCACACGCCCAGGCTCCGGACCTGGCGGGAACTGTGTATGCCCAAATTGTGGTACCAAGGTTCAGCACCAAAGAGGTACACCGTGTTACCGCCTTGTCTGCTCAAACTGTGGTACACCAATGGTACGGGAATAACGTAGAAATGATAATTTCAATCGCTAGCGGAAAAGGCGGCACTGGTAAGACCTTGGTTGCCACTAGTTTGGCTCTATCCTTAGATAAGAATATACCAGTGCAATTTCTTGACTGTGATGTCGAGGAGCCTGACGCCCATATCCTCTTGAAGCCTTCGTTCAGCCATAGGCAGACGGTTTCAATTCCTGTGCCAAAGCTGGACGAAGAGAAGTGCAGTTATTGTGGTAAATGTGCTGAGGTCTGCGCTTACAACGCTATCGCGGTGGCAAATCAGGTGGTGCTTATTTTCCCCGAGCTATGTCATGGATGTGGGACCTGTTCCTATTTTTGTCCTGAGGAAGCCCTCACCGAAGAAGAAAGAGAAGTGGGTATTCTCGAAACAGGTCAGTCGAATGGAATTGAGTTTATCCACGGAAGGTTGACTATCGGTGAGGCAATGCCAACACCGGTAATCAGAGAGGTAAAAAAACACATAAATCAAAATGTTATAGTTATCGTCGATGTTGCCCCCGGCACGTCCTGTCCGGTGGTTGAATCAGTCAAGGATAGTAACTTCTGCCTGCTGGTAACTGAGCCAACGCCCTTTGGTCTCAACGATTTAATACTGGCGGTGGATATGCTAAGGAAACTCGAAATACCGTGTGCCGTAGTCATTAATCGGGATGGTACTGGAGATAACAAGCTTGAAGAATACTGCCTCAGTCAGGATATTCCCATTTTGTTGCGGATACCACTTGACATTGAGATTGCCCGCCTATATTCCCAGGGTATTAACCTGGTTGAAGGAAGGCCACAATGGAAAGAGGCTTTCGTTAGTCTTTATAGAGACATTGAGCAAAAATTATCTACACAAATAAAGATAGGTAGTCAATGAAAGAGATTGTCGTTATAAGTGGCAAGGGGGGAACAGGCAAAACTACGATAGTAGCCTCCCTAGCTGCCATAGCTAACAATAAGGTCATGGTGGACTGCGATGTCGATGCTGCTGACCTTAACCTTTTACTACGACCGATCGCACAAGAAAAACAGGAATTTTGGAGCGGCCAGAAGGCGGTTATCGACCATGAAAAATGTACGCAGTGTGGCCTTTGTGAGGATGTATGCCGGTTCAATGCTATCAAGAAGTTTAAGGTTGACTACATCTCCTGCGAAGGCTGCGGCTTCTGCTACCATATTTGTCCCGATGAGGCAGTAATTATAGAAGAGAATCTGGCGGGAAGCTGGTTTGTTTCTGAAACTAAATACGGTCCCTTGGTTCATGCACGGTTAGGCGTAGCCCAGGAGAACTCAGGAAAACTGGTAGCCACGGTAAGAAAGCAGGCCAAGACCATTGTTGAAGAGCAGGGACTGGACTTGATATTAAGTGACGGACCACCTGGTATTGGATGCCCTGTTATCTCCTCCATAGCCGGGGTAAACCTGGCAGTAGTTGTTACTGAGCCAACGCTATCTGGAATTTATGATTTAAAGAGGGTCATCGGTGTTTGTCGCCACTTCAGTGTCCCGACTATAGTCTGCATTAACAAGTATGACCTTAATGAAGATAATACTCACCAGATTAAAGACTACTGCAACGATCAGTCGATAAACGTTGCTGTTGAGATTCCATATGACAATGTGGTCACTGAGGCACTGATTCGAGGACTGCCAGTAGTGGAATATGCTGATAATGGTATTTCTCACCAGATAAAGGTGCTGTGGGAGGTCATTTCAGAACAGCTAATCAACGAATAAGGGGGTGGATATGCCAATTTACCAATATAAATGCCGGGAATGTGGGGAGGTATCTGAATTCTTGCTCCCTATACTGTCAGACAACAAGTCCTTAGCCTGTAAAAACTGCGGTAACGATAATCTGGAGAAGCTAATGTCGGCGCCTAACCTGTTGAAAACCAACACCAATGCCCCTGGCACCACGTGCTGTGGCCGAACTGAGCGTTGTGAAACGCCACCCTGTTCTACAGGTGATCCCTGTCGAAGATATTAGTAATTAGTAAGGAGGAGACCGTGCAAGACTTAATCCAGGAATTTATGTCCCAGAAGAAATTTGCCATAGTCGGCGCCACTGCCGATACCCGGAAATACGGGAACGAGATATTTAGAAATTTAAAGAGCCGAGGCTACGAGGTCTATCCAGTAAATCCAAAGCTAGAAGAGCTTGAGGGAACAAGATGCTATCCCAGCCTCAGCGATATACCAATAAAAGTTGATGTAGTCGATTTTGTAGTGCCGCCACCGGTAACTGAAGAAATTCTCAAAGAGTGCAAGAAGTTGGGACTTGATAGAATCTGGCTCCAGCCGGGCTCAGAAAGTGAAGAAGCCATAAGTTTCTGTCATGAGAACAACCTGAAGGTGGTGCATGATGTATGTGTGATGCTCAGTTGAGAGGGTGAAAGCATGAAGCCAATAAATCTGGAACCTCACTATTCAACAGCACAGCTGCCTGGAAAATGCCTCAAGTGCTTAGCCGAGCAACAACTCGATGGGTGCCTTCGGCAGCTTCTAATCGAGCAGGGTGAGGATAAAGAACTGCAGGAAAGATACTCCATGCTACTGTCCTTTTTAAAGTCGCCCAGGTCAAAAAAGCTACGCAACAAGACAGAAGAATATCTTGCCCAAGGGCAAGATGTCACGGTCAAAATATATTCTCAATCTGGTAAAACGAAATACGAGATACAAATAGGCGAGGCGAGTCAAGTACGAAAGGAGGTGGCTGAATGAAAATTGCAATTATATCCGAGGATGGAATTACCATCAGCCAGCACTTCGGCAGGGCACCGCTCTATGTAGTGGTTACCGTGGAAGATGATGCAATTGTAAATAAAGAGACACGAGATAAGACAGGGCACCATACTTTTGCAGCTCATCAGCATCCGCAATTAGCTCACGGAGAACAACATGGCTATGATGCTGGTTCGCAGGTAAGACACGCCAGTATGGCGGAGACTATATCCGATTGCCAGGTTCTTCTTGCTGGTGGCATGGGTTGGGGAGCCTATGAGAGTATGAAAAGTTACAATATCGAACCGATTGTCACTGATGTTGAGAGTATCGACGAGGCAGTCAAGCTCTACGTTGAAGGTAACCTTAACAATCTAATGGAAAGATTGCATTAGCTGGATAAGAAATAACCAACGTTTTTAAAACCGGAGGCAAGCCTATGTTAACTGAGGAGCAGGTAAGGGATAGTCTTAAAGAAGTTCTGGTTCCATCCGTGATGCGAAGTATTGAAGATTTGAATCTGGTTCGTGAGATTACAGTGTCAGACCAGCAGGTGAAAATCACGCTCGCATCTACAGGATTAGTCATAGATTCTCAGGAATGGATTAAGGCAAAAACCAGGAAGACTATCGAGAAACTGAACAAGGCGAACGAGATAGTCGTAGAATTCACTAAAGCTATACCCAAGGAACTAAATGTGATACGCCATATTATCGCAGTTATGAGCGGCAAGGGGGGTGTAGGAAAGTCGCTGGTCTCAGGTCTTATTGCCATAGCTCTCAGACGTCAGGGTTGTGAGGTGGGTATTTTAGATGCTGATATCACCGGTCCCAGCATTCCTAAGATGTTCGGAATTACCACCCGACCTTCTGGCAGTGAGAGCGGTATTCTACCGGTGTTGTCACGGTCAGGAATCGAGTTGATGTCCATCAACCTGCTTTTACCCAGCGAGGACGATGCCGTTATCTGGCGTGGCCCTCTAATCGGAAATACGATTAAGCAGTTTGGCGAGGAGGTGCTCTGGGGAAAGCTTGATTATCTGATTATAGACCTTCCCCCGGGTACCGCTGACGCCGCTCTTACTGTAATGCAGTCCTTTCCGATATCAGGTGTAATTATCGTTTTTACTCCCCAGGACCTGGTTGAGATGATAGTCAGAAAGGCAATAAACATGGCCAGAAAAATGGAAAAACGTGTTCTCGGTGTGGTAGAGAACATGAGTTATCTGTATGTACCTGAGATAGACAAGAAGATGGAAATCTTCGGTAGGAGCCGGGGAGAAGAAATGGCACAAGCCGCTAATGCCCCATTCCTAGGGCAATTACCGGTAGATCCAGAGTTGGCCAGACTTTGTGACGAGGGTAATATAGAGATTTACGATGCTGAGATTATTACTGACCTCGGCCAGTCTATTGCTCAAGCAGCATCTGTCGAGGTCGAGTAAGCGGGAGACCATATAATGACTACAGCGTGGGAAAAGCTCCAGGAGTTTGTGACAGTCGAAATGAGAAGGGTCTACTCCGAGATTACCCTTGACCATGCCATGAACCCCAGAAATGTGGGGAGCCTAGAAAATGCTGATGGCTTTGCCATGGTGACTGGCCCCTGTGGTGACACCATGGAGATATGGTTAAGAGTAAAGAACGACAGGATTATTGAAGCCACCTTCATGACTGACGGTTGTGGTACAACTATTGCCACAGGTAGCATGGTCACTGAGTTAGTTAAAGGGGAGGCCATTAGTCACGTACTTCGAATTAACCAGCAGGATGTTTTAAAGGCTCTGGATGGATTGCCCGAAGAGAGCCAACATTGCGCTCTCCTGGCGGCAAATACAATGAGGGCAGCGATTAGGGACTATCTAACGATGAAGAGGGAACCGTGGAAGCGAGCCTACCGTAAATATTAAGAATGGGCACAGAATTCGTCTGTATATAGATGCTAAACCAGAGCTTTAAGATTCAGAAAGGTGGAA
>Ga0209427_10001156_pt1 | contig 29933 bp, 27 predicted proteins | sample DeeMarSWOR136_30_FD_187465 | JGI IMG/M metagenome (GOLD analysis project Ga0209427, IMG submission 187465) | Marine sediment microbial communities from White Oak River estuary, North Carolina - WOR-1-36_30 (SPAdes) (version 2) | ecosystem: Environmental > Aquatic > Marine > Intertidal zone >...
CTATCTCAAGTTTGGCAGCATCTGATCCCCTTCAAGATTCTGGACAGATCAGGGAAGTTCAGAGGTGCCCCGAGAGACGCCATCATCGCCGACATCTCCACAGACAAAAACCGCGGAAGAAACTTTGGCCTGCTCAGAGCTATGGACAATTTGGGCGCAGTCTGCGGCATTGTTTCCTGTATTTTCTTGTTCAACTATCTGGGCTGGACATACAATCGCATATTCCTTCTCGCCTCTGTCCCCTCTCTGATCAGTGCCCTGCTGGTTCTGATGCTTATAAAAGAAAGGAAAGTCGGCGCAATCTACAAGGGGCTTTCTCTCAAGGATCTGAGCGGCAACCTTAAGTTATTCCTCTTTCTGAGCGCTGTCTTCGCTTTCGGGGCATTCAGTTATTCCTTCCTGCTAGTCTATGCTAGGGAGTTCGGCTTTGAAACGGGATTCGTTCCACTCCTTTATCTAGCTTTTACTGCGGTTGCTTCGGTGATGTCGTTGCCCTTCGGAAAGCTTGCAGACAAGTTTGGAAGAAGAGCTATTGTCGTTCTTTCGTATTCTCTGTTCGGATTGATGTGTCTCGGCTTCATCTTTGTCCAATCATTCGAGGGCGTTGTAGCTCTATTCGTCTTGTACGGCCTTTACAGGGCAGCCGCGGACCCCGTGCAGAGGGCCTTCGTATCCGAACTGGCACCAACTAGGTACAGAGCAAGCATCTTGGGAGCGTTCCAACTGATCGTTGGCCTGTGTGCATTACCCGCCTCCCTCATTGCAGGAATCCTCTGGGAAACCGTTGAAAAGTCTGCACCGTTCCTGTTCTCTCTCTCGCTGACGATTCTGGCGATAGTCCTAATGGGATTCGTGAGGGAGTCGTAGATCGCGCCCAGCCCAAGACAAAACTTAAGAACCCACACCAAGTCTCTGATGAAAAAGGCCGCTGGGATCTACGATGGACCTCTCCAAGAGACAGACTCGAGTGAAGGCAGTCCTCTTTGATCTCGGAGGAACCCTAATCTACACGACAGAGATTCCACAGGTCTACAGGAAAATTCTCGGAGTCCATGGGTTCAAGCGCTCCATAGAGAAAATATCACGTGCACAGCAAGAGACAGAAAGAGACCTCGACATTCAAAAATTGGCAGTGCTGTTTGAGGAATACTGGATCAGATGGAACATGCAGATCTTGAGGCGGCTTGGAATCAAGGAGAACATGAGAGGCTTAGCGGAAACGATTGCTGAACGCTGGTGGGACTACTCAAAGGTGGAACTGTATCCAGATGTTGTCGAGACTCTGCAGCAGTTGAGGAGTATGGGCTTGAAAATAGGAATTGTGACGAACGGGTTGAAAAGCGACTACAAAGAGATCCTTCGCAAAGTTGGCCTACTTGACTCCTTCGATGTGATGGTTGGCGTCGACACTGTCGGGAAGATGAAACCTCAGAAAGAGATTTTCCTCTACGCCCTTAGCAAGCTGGAAGTCTCACCGAGTGAAGCGGTTTTCGTTGGAGATCAAGTGAGGGAGGACTATGAGGGCGCGAGAAGGGCTGGATTGAGACCGCTACTGATTGATCGCAATAACCTATTGAGCGGTGACGTAGAGAGCGTAGGAAGTCTCGGAGAGGTCAAGAACTACCTTACATGATCGATAAGCTTCGATTTCACCGTTTGATTTTTATATCAGAATCGTCATTCTGGGGTAACAATGTTCCAAGAAAAACCAGTCCCTAGAAAGGCTGTCTTGAATATAGTTGGCGAGGCTGTTAGCCATGAACACGAAAGCAGAAAAGCCATTGTTCGGCTTCATGACGCGCAATTACCTAGTGCTAACCCTCACCTCATCACTCTGGGGACTTGCAGCCAGCATAACTAACACCTACTTCTCACTGTACGTCTTGGAACTGCAAGGAACAGAGACCATAATCGGTCTAATCTCAGCCCTTGGAAGCGCCAGCTACGTAATTTTCGCGATAATCGGAGGACACATAGCCGACCTATACGGCAGGAAGAGGCTGCTCGGGCTGATGACTCTTGCTGCAGGACTAAGCCAGCTACTAGTTGCTGCTGCACCAAACTGGCAATTCCTAGCACTAGCCATCATCATAGTAAACATCTGCTGGATCATGGAACCCGCCTTCTGGGCGATCCTCGCGGATTCAATAGAGGAAGAGAAGAGAGGAGTAGCCTACTCCATATTCAGCTGCATAAACTTTCTACCTTGGACGATCATGCCTTTCATCGGAGGCTACCTAATCGATATTAATGGCATACTTCTGACGATGCGAATGACATACGTCGCACTAGCCATCTTCGGAACGATATCGGGCATACTCCGCTTATCCATGCTAAGAGAGACGATTATGAACTCAAACAAGGAAAACCAAAAGATAACCTTCAAGAACCTAGGAAAACTTGCAAAGGACGCCTTCAAAGAGCATTTCGAAACATGGCATTCAATGCCCAAAGCAACGCTGGCCCTGGCAATCACTTACATTCTATGGTCTTTCGAGTACGGCCTAGCTGAACCCTACTGGATAGTCTACGCAGAGGAAATCATCGGCCTAACCTCCACTGAGTGGGGAGCTATCGCCGTGATTGGGAGTGTAATCGCAATGGCAATGAAACTGCTGATAGTCGGCAAGACGCTTGACAAGTTGGGGAGAAGAAAGGTTCTGTTGGCGATCATAGCCCTAGACACATTCACATACCTCCTGTTCATCCAGTGCATGGACTTCGTCCAAGTGATGCTTCTCTTGGCGATGGGGCACGTGATATGGGCCTTCTATGAGGCAACATATACCTCACTTGAAGCAGACCTCGTCCCCCAAGAGAAGAGAGGACGGGTCTTTGCAGCCTTCAGTGTCGGGTGGTCAGGATTCAGCATACCTGCCAGCCTAATTGGGGGCGTCATATATGAAAGGATTAGTCCGCAACTGTCTTTCATACTGGCCGCAGGCGTCGTTGTGTTGTGCCTCGTCACAACTGCAAAATTCATCCGTATACCCAACAAGGGACAGAAACTCTCTGAAAACAACCTGGATGAGCATGCATGAACGAGGAAGATGTGCATATTGCTTGGCCTTGACAAGAACTACTGGCTATTGATGCTTTCTCTCTTCCTAGTAAATGTGGTCAGCCTAGGGCAGTTCACTTCCACATATCTGGAAGAATTGAAAGCTTCTCCTGAGATTATCGGACTAATATTCTCTTTGTCGACTTTAGTCTTCGTGTTGGTTTCGCCGATTGGAGGCGCGATCGGAGACATTTTTGGGAGAAAAAGGCTACTAATACTGAGCCCGATAATTGTCTCAACTTCATGGCTTATCATGGGGCTTGCCCCAGACTGGCGATTGGCGACGGTTGGTTTAATGCTATCTAACTTTGGACCTGCCATTAATGTTCCATCTTTTCAAGCGTATATTGCCGACATAGCACCGAAAGACAGGTTTGGTCGTGCGTATGGGATGATTAGTTCGATGTTCAGTGTTTGCGGAGTGATTACGCCATTAGTCGTGGGGTTTCTAATAGTCTCTCAAGGATATCAATTGACGATTTTCATAATCGTGGCATCAACGTTGCTTGGAGGGATTTCCCGCTTTTTCTTGAAGGAAACTGAGAAAGCTCACGGGGAAGTGAAGTTGAGAGCAGTGTTTACAGGAATCCTTTCACCATTGAGAAACAAGCAGATTGCGCCGATTGTTGTAGCTCAAATGGGCTATTTCTTAGCTACATCAATCAACTATTCGTTCCTCACGCTTTTCCTAAACAACATCGTTGGATTCAGCGAGGATGTGATCGGATTGATATTCGCTATCTCAGCAGTCTCAAGCGCAGTCACCGCCCCTCTGGCGGGAAGACTTGCCGAGAAGTATCCCAGTCGAATCTTGCTTGTCACTGGTCTTGTGGCTGATGCGGTCTCTGTTGTGCTGTTTGTAAACACGCAGGAGCTGTCAAGGCTTGTTGTGATCGCGATAGTTTGGGGTGCAGTTGCCACGTTCTACTGGCCTGTGATGGATGCAGCCGTGGCGAAAGCCAGTCGTAAGGGAAAGAGAGGTGCCGAGTTTGGCTCTCTTGAATCTCTGCGTAACATCGCTAGTTTGCCCGGTCCATTCGTGGGAGGGCTGCTGTGGGGCACATTGGGACCTTTGATGCCTTTCTATGTCTTCGCAGCTCTAGTAATTTCTGTGGCAGTTTTTGTTTTCATTGCAGTGCGCGTGTAGCTTATGCAATATATGCGGCGTGTTGTCATAGGAGTGCCCGAGAACACCATAGCATTAATATTGACCCAAGGAAACCTAACTGCAAAGTGAGCGGGTGGTTAACTCCCTCCGTTCCGCAGTACAAACCCCAAAAGGGAGAAAGATGCAGAAAATGAGCCGCAACAGCTTTCACAGCAACGGAAAGTGTGAGTACTACTTTTTCACATCCAGGACTGCTCAAAGCCCTGAAGTAGGGAGGTGAATTTCAAGTTGGATGTCAGAGACTTAAGCTTGACAGCGGTTTTCACTAGCTTATACGTGGTTGTCAATGTGATTCAAATGATTCTCATTGGCAATCCCACAGTGTATGGGCCAGTCCAGCTTCGTGTTGCAGACTGCTTGATAGCCCTGTCAGCCCTATTAGGGTGGCCTGTGGTTGGCGGAGTAACTATCGGGTGCTTCCTAACAAACGCCTACTATTTCATTGACCCAATTGATGTCGCGCTCGGGCCTATCGCGAATCTCATCGCCGCCAGCATCATTCTCTCTTTCAGGGGACATCGGTTGGCTGGGTGCATTAGCGGCGCGATGCCTATAGGCTTCATAGTGGGAGGTTACCTATGGCTGTTCTTTCCACCGCCAGAAGTTCTTGGATTTCTACCAGTCTGGGCAGCCATGATAACAAGCATCACCATTAGCAGCCTGATCGCCATCGCGGGCATAGGCTACAGCTTGCTCACAGTCATGAGTAGACCGAGCATTCTTCAACCTTTGAAGTCTCGTGGATTGAAGGTCATCGTAGAAGACGAATAAGTCAATCTTGAGCGTCCAGCAGAAATCTAAGAAATATCTTCTAGCCGAAGATAGGAATACAACAAAAATCAGAGAAACTGTCAGAGTCGAGGAAAAAAATGAGAGGAAAAACGTTCAATTTAAGGCTGGCTGCGAAGGATTTGGCTTTGGTCTGTTGTTTCGCACCTTTGTGCACCATTCTCTCATTTTGGTCCTTGTTTCCAATTGTTGGTGTTGTCGGGAAGTCCATTAGTGCAGTGGCTGCTGTGGCTCCATTGATTGGGATCATTCTTGGTCCTTGGCTTGGGGCTGCCGCGGTTACATTAGGGGGACTTGTTGGGGCTTCTGTTGCGCATGTTGGGCCTTTTGGTCTTCTGAGTTTTCTTCCGTGGACGGCTGCTGCCTTTGGTTCAGGACTTCTTTACAGTCGCAGGTGGTACGTCTTGACTATTGCTTATGCGGTTCTGTTGCTAGCTTTTGCATTCTATCCGACTATAGGACCTGCTTGGTTGCATCCATATATGGTCTGGCTTCAACTTGTAGGCTTGGCTGTTCTTGTGTCCCCATTGCAGCTGAGGGCGGTGAAGTCTATTCGAAAGCAAACCAGCATACAGGAGGCCATTCTTGGGGTCGGTGTGCTTTCTTTCTTAGCAACGTTGTTTGGTCATGTTGCTGGTAGTCTAATGTTCGAAATCGCTTATTGGCCAGCACTTATTGGCGATGTGGGCTCTTGGAAATCTCTTTGGCAGTTTCTGACTTTTGTCTATCCCATTGAAAGGGCTATAATCACAATGATAGTCACACTTCTCGGTGTGCCCTTGATTAAGGCATTAAGAGCGTATGAGTTTAGAATAGGCGGAGATTGAAGATGATGCAGCTTTTCGGAATACGCACGAGATTGATCAAACCCAAAGATGACTTGAGTGGTATGGTTCTGAATGCAATAGGCAAGCAGAAGTTGACGATTGATGATGGGGATGTGCTGGTGTTCGCCAGCAAAGTTGTCTCTACAGTTCAAGGGCGGCTCAAAGAACTAGGCGCAATAACTCCCTCAGAAGAAGCCAAGACACTGGCTGAGAAGTACAAGTTGGACCCTCGGTTTGCTGAGGTTGTTCTATTGGAAGCAGACAAAGTCTATGGAGGCGTCTCTGGATCGCTACTCACGTTGAAGAATGGCGCTCTGGTACCCAACGCAGGCGCGGACCACAAAAACGCTCCGCATGGATTTGTTGTTCTGTGGCCTCAGTCTCCTCATGAAACCGCTGAGAAGATCAGGAATGAAATCGTCGAAAGGACAGGCAAGAATGTTGGAGTTTTGATTATTGACAGTCGAATTACTCCTCTCCGCATGGGAACCGTGGGTCTTGCCATCGGAGTCGCTGGACTTGTTCCCATCAGGGACTGTAGAGCTAAGATTGACCTTTACGGCAAGCCGTTGCTAATAACAAGACATGGTGTGGCTGATGACCTTGCAGGTGCTGCGCACTTGATCATGGGAGAAGTTGACGAGTGTGTACCTGCGGTTCTCGCCAAAGATGCACCCATTTCTTTGACTGAAAAGGTTCGCCCTTGCTCAATGTTGATTTCTGAAAAGAACTGTCTCTTCATGAACAGCTTCGCATAGATTCCGCATTTTCTGAATGTGTTATTTCGGTTTCGAAACCTGAGGCACGTAAATGGTGGGGCTGCCACATGTTGGGCAGTATCTCGGCTCCACCTTGCTCTCATCAACCCATTTCTTGCCACACTTCAAACATACCCACTCTGGCAACGCATCTCACCTGCACTATCTTAGGAATTTCTGCTATTAAGTTTCGAGAACTTAAATCTTTACCCGCCGCAGCCAAACAAATCAACTATCGCTATCAGTGGCAGAATGTGTGCTCTCATTGCTTTTATTCTCCGCCTTTTCCACATACTTCACCATAGATTTGAGCTTCTCTTCCGCTTCAGTCTGGGTTTCACGCAATCTTCCCATGTACCATGACCTCTCCGTAGCGGAGTGTATGCTGAAAGCGATTCCAAAGATCAGGAGTATATAGCCGAGAATAGTGAAGATGAGGCCCATCAGAGTGTAAGGATGAGATGAGAGCCTATAGGGAATAAACAGCAACCATTCGGGCTCTGGTACCACAAACACCGTTACCATTGTTCCTCCAATCAGAAATATCACTCCTGCGATTGTTATTAGATATCCAACTATCTCGTTATGCCTCGATTCCTCCGCCTTTTCGTGCAGATACTCCATAAGAGCCAATTCGATCCATCTCCATGAACTCACGAAGACCGATGCTTGCAGCACAGTCTCGAGTAGACCTTGTTTGTATGACCTTGTCACTTAAACATTGTTTTGTCGAAATATAGATTCGAAGTATGGGCGCAATCTGGATGCGGCTCTTAAGCGTGTCACCAAGACGCTAGCCACAACGATCACGTGAATTCTACATGGAGCGTTCTAGCTTTGTTGCACGCATGCCTTGTCAGTAGCCTCAAAACCTAGGCACGAATTACCTCACAAAACTGTAAAGGAGGGAGAGGACAGTGCTTTCTAGAGTGGAAAAGAGGATGTGTATTCATGCATGCAGAAAGTCACACTGTCCAAAATAGAACTGTCTTCTAGAAGTAGAAAAGCAAAGCTTCCAACTGCAGAATATATCCAAAGACGGAATATCATGAGTCTCTCGTGCAGGCATTTTCACGACTGAGGCCTTCAGCGTTATACATTCACATGTATGCATGACGCTCGCGCAAGCATCGGCCTGCACCAAACTATCTGCAAACCTCTCGTTTGATGATTCCTGTAAGACATCCGATCCCTCCAGCTGCTTTATGGAGTTCGCTTACCTCAACTGTCACACATCTGATCCCCCTATCCTCATAGAAAGACTGGGTTTTGGGATTGCCCGTGGGCATTAGGATGCGGCAGGGTCCTAACGTCACGAAGTTTAAAGCCATTCCACATACCGCTTCTCTTTCATCAGGAATGAAGAGAACCGTGTAGCCCTGCTCTCGGAGAGCTTCAGCAACTGCGGGAGGAACTCGTGATCGCCAACAAATGGCAAGATCGCGATCAACAATACGAAGAGTTCCCATGAGATGCATTGCTTCTTGAGGTAGGGTTACGTGAAGAACCTCGACATCCATCTCATGCAGAAGACTAGCTACTTGACCTGCTCCTGCCTCATTGGTGCGTAGTCCCGTTCCTAAAGCTACACTATTGGGACTAATCCACATTGCATCTGCTCCCTCGAAGACCCCTTTTCCTCGTACACAGCGTAGGATTGGGATGCCCAATTCGGACAATCTCTCTGCGACGAATCGCTCTTCACCAGCGCGGACAGTGGATGCTGGGCGGGCCAAGATTGCGCCTTCAGGTGTCATGAAGAAGAGATCTGCCACAAACATCTGATTGGGAGGAGGCACGTCACGTGGCGCGACGAAGAAGACTGCTATGCCTGCATCTCGGTAAGCTTCACTCAGATTATCATGCTGCTGTCTGGCCAATGTAGCGTCTGGAATAGCGAGCATTAGAGCCTCGTTGGCATCTGTAATCGCTTCTATTTCAGGTCCCGGTCGATGCATCAAGACCGCTTTGAGAGGGAACCATTCATTTGCCACGCCACACTCTCCCCAAATCTTTCCAATCTCCTCGCGCAGAGACGCTGTCCTTGGCGACCACCCCGGGCCACCGTGAGCCGCATCTTCTGAGAACCGTGGCATACTGAACCCTAGTCTGCATATTTTGACCGCCAAGATAATGGTTTTGCCTCTCCCACGCAGGTGTGAAAGGTCTTTCACGAAACTAAACGTGAGTTTCCTGCTTTCAAGCTACGGTAGAAAGGGTAGGGGTCGTTTTCCAAGTATTCTACGTATGGCTTTCTGAGTTCTCTCAACTTGATGCATGCATGCACGCGAAACGCCTCCGCAGATCGAAAGTTTGTATGTCTGTACTCATAGGTGAACAGCAAAAATGAATTTCTTACATAAATCGTTCTAGCTTCGTCAGCCCTATGATTTGGTCGAAGCTCAATCCCAATGCATCTAGAACTTGGTCGAATGTCGACTGCAAGTAAGCAACATACTTCTCTACATCTATCTCACTATTGGAAGCTAGCTGAACAGGCCTTACATGAGGCTCCTTGGCAACTTTGACGAAGCTTATGAGATCTCCAGCCTTAATCTCATACCCTTCTTTCTGAAGAGCAAGTGCTGCCTTCACGTGTTGTGGTGTAGTCTTCACGTAGTAGCTTGGGTCTTTTCCCAGAACGACATGGAAAGCAAGCTTGTCAGGCTGTTCTCCCCACTCACGTTGCTTCAATTTCAGATATCGATCTCGAACAATTCTTTGGATCTCCTTTTTGGCTTCCTCGAAATCAGCTGGAGACTCTACCTGACCCAACCGCTCCTCCATCTGATCGAAGGCCTTCTTGATAAAGGCGGGAATGTGCCTCTTCTTTCCCGTTAGTCCTTTGACATCGATGGTTCCGTCGGGCAGCACTCCAAGATAATTCTTCTTTCTTGAACTGAAAATCGAGTACCTGTAAGCCTTATCTACCTCCAGTTCCAATCCCAACTCTCTCGCCGACCATCCTGCCAAGGCTCCAATCTGATCCTGAGAAGGGGCTTTGAGGAAGATGCTGTCAGTGTCTCCGTAAATGACATCGATGTCCAACTCTCGAGTCTTTTCTATCGCCCTGGTTATGACGTGCCTTCCAATAGAGGCAGTTGCTTCAGCCACTGGTGGGCAGTAGAGATCAAAAGCTTCAGCCCCAAATACCCCGTAACTCGCATTGAGTATAACCTTTAGCGCGCTCTGTATAACATTGTACCAGCTCCGCAACTCGCTGGGCAGCTTTTCATCTTTTGACTTTGGCTTATACCATCTGACTCGCAGGTCTCTCAATGATCCTATCAGGAGGCTTTCCAGTGCTCTTTGTTTCTTGCATACCCAGTGGGGAGTGTCGGGCACCTTGTTATCTTCACATTCGCTATGTGGACAGCGAATGGACTGGTAGCCTAGGTTGTAGATCTTGATTATTGAGGGGTACAGGCTTGCGAAGTCCATAACTTTGACGCTGAAGTGGACTCCTGGCACAGGTTCAACCACGATGGCGCCCTTGTATTTCTTACCCTTTATGGTCGCCTTCGTGACAGTTGCCCCTTTAACCGCTAGAATATCCTCCTTGTTTGGGATCAGCATGTTTCTCTTACGATGCCCGTAATGGAGAAAATTGCGGATCCATCTTGAAACGCCCTGTCTGCTGACATCTTCCATGGGCATGCGACTGATCCTCGTTAATGCTAGAATCAGCTTCATGACTAGATCGTCGTCAAACGTGGTGAGTTCGAGTGTGATCTCAGCGTCTCTGAAGCAGTACTCTGCGAGTTCCATGTAGGATAGCTCAGATATCGGCTTCTCCAATTCAATCTTTTCCAATCCGAGAATGGCCTTTCCCACGCTGTCCAGTGTTACGTCTCGATATTTCTGATTGAAAGCGTAGATTTGGATAGACCTGTTGTAGAAGAATTTATACAAGTCTAAGTGAATGCTCTGTCTCAGCAGGCAGACTCTTTTTCCAACCTCGATGGGAGTCTGCTTAATACTCAGGCCCAGCCTTTGAGCTCTGTGCCACAGGTACGGGAGATCGAAATCGTCTCCGTTGAATGTTATCGTGAAGGGATAATCCTGAAGTGCCTCGAAAATTCCGAGGATGAGTCTCTCTTCGGAGTCGTAGTATTCAAGGTTCACGTCTGAGGGAAGCTTTCCAAGACCCTCCTTCATATCTCTTCTTCTTAGAATCAGAACTCTCTTCTTCCCATCACTCCCTAGGAGGGTTGCGCAAATGACTTGTTGTGCTGCTTCCTGGGGATCTGGGACTCGGGTCGCTATGGGTGAGAAGACCTCTATGTCGAGAGCGACTCGCCGGAATTCCGGAGCTGGATACTCCAGAAGTCTGGCCCACATTTCTACGTTCTGCGAGAATTCTCCAGGTTCATTCCCAAACAATTTGCAGATCTCTTCAACAACCTTCTCCGATTCTTCATGTCTAGTCTGAACAAGTTCACCGTCCTTCAGGCTGTAGATCATACCAGGAGCTAGTCCTCTATCGTAGATGTAACATTGGTAGTACTTGATGGCTGCTTCCCAGACCTTCACTTCGCTCTCTATTCCGCCTATCTTCGGATACTCCTCCGGTATGATGTCTCTTATGCATCCCCTAGCGCGTCCACCGATTGCCAAGGGATCCTTTGCCACAACCTTTGTTACGGTGACTTGCCGATCTTGCAGCGGATCGTACTTCTGAACAGTCTCAAAGTGGTCGAGTCTGGGATGTGAGGTCAGGCGTTCTATCTTCTCTAGTTCGCCGACGGGAAGATTTGTCAGGCAGTAGGGCATGTGGCCTGAACTGTCATACCACAGATAGATTCTCTGAGATTCTGGTTCATAGAGTTTTATACAAGCAAGCCTTCTCTTGCCATCATAAGTGGCGGACACAAAATGTGATGGAGCCAGGTCTTTAGGAGTTGAGGCCTTAGAAACCTTGCGTTCTCCCTTTTCAGGCGACTCCTTCGAAGATGATGAGGTTTGTTTCTCTCTTTTCACAGTCTCGGAGGCAGTGAAGAATTCGTCCAATCGTTTTTTCATCATTACTTGTGTCCCGTTATATGTGGGGTCAGTACACTAAAAAGCTCTCTGATCAGGTGATTCTAATCATGCAATTAGCCCTTCCTAGCTTTTTCTATGTGACCTAGGGCCTCGAAAATGGTCTTGGCCGCTTGTATGGCAGTTACTCCTTGATCATAGTGGGGCGCGACCTCAACTAAATCCAATGCCACAACCCGTCTGTCGCAGACTGCGCATAGAATGTCCAGAAGTGCGTCCATAGACAGTCCTTCCGGCTCTGGATTCTGAACTGCTGGCGCAAAGGCTGGATCGAGCACATCCATATCGATGGTCAGATAGGTCCTCTCACAAGAAGAAAGAGCTTCCTTGACTTTCTCAACCGTCTTCTCGATGCCGTCGCTTCTGATCTGATGGGCTGTCAGAAACTCGATGCCAGCGTTCTTTGCATAATCCAACTCTTCTTTGCAGACAGCCCTAGTGCCTATTTCTATGATCTTCTCAGGGTCAATATTCTCATGAAGTCTTCGCATAAACGTGGCGTGGGATACGTTTCTACCTAAATACTCGTTGCGCAGATCCAGATGAGCGTCAAGACTCACCACAGCGACATCGCTGCCGACACCGTGCACCATACCTAGCGTAACAGTGTGCTCTCCCCCGATGGCCACAAGCATCTTACCAGCACTCAAAATATCTTTCACCACAAGCTCAAGTCGTTTCAGAGTCTCGTCAACATCGCCACTGACATGTAGGTCACCCAAGTCGTGAAGTTTCAAATCCTCTATGTCAATGGCTGCTCTGAAACTGTAGGTCTCGATGTTCAGTGAGGCTTCTCTGATGGCTAGGGGAGCGAATCTAGCTCCTGAACGATATGTGCTGGACACGTCAAGGGGAACTCCAAAAATCGCGTAATGGGCTTCCTCATATGCCCTTTGGGAACCGCTGAAGACCGGAGAGGAGGAGACGAAGAACTCTCTGTAACTCACGATTCAACAGCCTCTGAAAAGCTTGTTATGAAGCGTTGACTCTAATTGTTTTCGCTCATCTAAGCACGTAAGATATCCTGGTGGCATGCAAGCATCCGTCCAAGCCCCTCCAAGGTGGAGCGCTTCAACTCCTGGTTCAACGATGGCTTCTATGCCAGAGGGTGTGTGTCTTCTCTTCTTTGCTTTTCTGCGAGGCTTATCTTTCACTCAGCGTTCCAATATGAACGCGTAATTGTGAGGATTCAGACGGCAATATCCTGCTTCTGGCGCTCCTTTGATTTCTAGTGCAGGTTCATTGAGGAAACTATTTATTACTTAACATATTATCCTCCTAAGAGAATTCAGAATGTCTCTAAAATCCAAGCTAAGGGCTGAAAACTCAGGAGTGCTAGCGTTCTCAATCTTCTACGTGATCGCAGGTGGAGGGCTTTTGTATCTAACCTTGGCGGCGAGTTTTATGGCGCCACCACACATTGGAGTGTTAGCCCTTCTGAGCTTCATCACGGCGTACAGCTTAATCCAGATGAGAAAGTGGGCTATGCCGCTCACGACTGCCCTCTTCTTCTTGGGAGCAGCCTTCAGCATACCCGTGCTCTTTGTGTCAGTGAACAGCCAAACATTCTCTTCCAGCTTGGGAGCCCTACTACTCAACTTAGCACTAATCGTGCACGTAACTCTGTCTTTCTTTGCGCTTCTATACGTGGCCGCGAAGCGGGAACAATTCCGGTGAATAACTAAGGCTCCTCTTCACCTATTCTGGAATCTATCTCTGGTTTGAATAACGACACCGAGACTTCGTCTCCAGCATCGACAAACTGCTGTTCCTCGCTTATTTCAACAAAACCGTCAGCCTTTGCCAATGTGGTTATGGCGCCGGACAGTCCTGAAGCGACCGGGCGTGCTCTCAGCCTACCCGAATGGTCACGACTAAGCCTCACCATCGTGAATGTGCGTCGTCCCCTCGCCGAGAACAGCCTCTTTTCAGCAACTGCCTTAACCATACGAGTAGCCCTCTCTTGCGTTCCCGTCATGTGATATATCTGCGGGCGGACGAGTTGATAGAACATTAAGAGGGCAGAAGTAGGATGCCCCGGAAGCGAAAAGACAGGCTTTCCATCAACAACCGCTATCGTCGTCGGTTTCCCAGGCTTCACAGCAATCCCTGAGACAATCACTCCTGGCTTGCCCAGCGCATTCAACACCTGAGGGAGGAGGTCTTTAGGACCCACCGAGACCCCTCCAGACGTGATGACCATGTCCGCGATATCCAAAGCCTTTTTGAGAGCGCTCTCGAGCTGCTCTCTCTCATCTGGGATCACGCCTAGGTTCACTGGTTCTCCACCGCACTCCTGAACAGCAGCGCTCAGGGTGAACGCATTTATGTCATGGATTTTCCCATGCGATAGCGATTCTCCTGGATTAACGATTTCGGCACCCGTGGAGATTACAGCAACCACCGGTCGGTTATGCACAGCAACCTGCGTTATGCCTGATGCTGCCAGAACCCCGATTTCTCGAGAGCAAATCGTTTGTCCTCTTCCAAGGATTGTTTCGCCCTTCTGAATGTCAGAGCCCGCTTCCATCACATTTTCTCCTTGGGAGACGGGTCGATGGATAAGAACAGTGTTGTCGCGTCGGATTGCATACTCTAGCATCACAACGGCATCAGCGCCCTCAGGCAAAGGTGCTCCAGTGACTATTTCCGCAGTCGTATGGCTTTTGACCGTAACGCTTGGAGTTTCACCTACGACGATACACCCACAGAACTCCAACTCGGCGGGGCTGCTCTCCTCCGCACCGAAGGTGTCCACTGCTCTCACGGCATAACCGTCAACTGTTGATCGGGCGAAAGGTGGAACATCTAACGGAGCCACTACGTTCTCAGCCAGAACTCGTCCAAGTGCTTCGGAAAGAATGGTCTGCTCAACACCAGCGGGCTGAGGTGAAAGGGAACGTTTGAGAATCTCCCGCGTTTTCTCCAGAGAAAGCAGCGTCCTAAACATTTCTCTACACTTCTATCCTATCGAAAAGATGTACTGTCACAGCTTCTCCTCCATCCAGGCCCTCACGGTCTTCAGGGATTATGACGTATCCGTTCGCCTCCGTCATTGTGGACAGAATTCCTGAACCTTTAACCCTGACAGGTCGAGCTAGAAACTCACCATCCTTTTTGAACACTCTTACCCTCAAGAAGCCTCTTCTTCCAAGTGCTGAGGGAACCTGTCTGCTGAGTCTTGCCCTCAGCATCGGCCTCGGCTCACTCTCGATTCCCAACAGCTTCAGGATAAGCTCTCGAGCGAAGACCTCGAAGCCTATCATGGCGGCCACCGGATTCCCAGACAACACGATGACAGGCTTGCCTTGAACGACTGCCAGAGCAGTCGGCATGGCTGGCCGCATGGCTATTCCGTGCACAACCATGCCAGGGGAGCCTACCTGATTCATAATTGCGGGGACGAGATCATCATGCCCAACACTCGTTCCTCCGGTAGTAATGAGCACATCCCCTTGCCTCACTCCCTCACGAATCTTCGACTCGATCTCTGAACGATCATCTTTCGTGATGCCCATGTCGACGACACTAGCGCCCAGTTCCTGACACATGCCGGATAAAATCAGTCGGTTCACATCTATCACCTGATTCGCTTCAGGTTTGTGCCCCATGTCAACCAGCTCATCTCCAGTCGAGAAAATTGCTATCCGGGGCTTTCTTACCACCGCAATACTGGTCATTCCTAAAGCAGCTAACAAGCCAACGTGATGGGGCCTTAGTCGAGTTCCCGCTCTCACAGCAACCTGCCCTTTACGCACATCCTCTCCCTTTTTGGAAACGTTTTCGCCTGGAGTAATCGGACTCCACACTTCAACTTCATTCTTTTTTCGCTTCGTATGCTCCAGCATCACGACAGCGTCAGTGCCCTCGGGAAGAGAATTGCCCGTCCAAACCTCCCTCACTTCTCTTTCGCCCACCCTCTCCCCTCTGGCTATTCTGAGCACTTTCGGCTCGACTTGGGATGCCTCGAATGTGTCTCGTGCCCTCACAGCATAGCCATCTACAGCAGAACGATCGAAGGAAGGAAGATCCCAGTCCGCCACAACATCCTGCACCGTTACTCGACCCAATGCCACGGGCATCTGCACCTTTTCAGGTTCCAGTCTTCCCGGATTAAGCTCCTTCAAGAAGATGGAGAGGGCGTCGTCGATACCAGTCAGTTTTTGAAAGCCCTTAAGTCGCGCCAAGATTCTTCCCACCTACAGCAACATAAAATATGAATATAAACGTGCATACGCCTGACCGCAGCAGATATTGGATGCATCGAAAATGAAAAAGTATGGAAGAAGAAAGTAAGGGCGGGTCAGTGAAGTTTGGATTATTCCGAGGCACGCGCAAAATAAATAAACTGATCTGCATATTTGCAGACTGTATGTTCCTGAGGACCAGCGTACCCCCGCAGACTCGAGGCGTTCCCATAGTTCTCACTGGATCAGCTACTGACATGAGCGACTTCAAACTCGATCCTTTTCGGGCTTTCACTGGAGGCTTCCCAACCGGCATAATCCCGAGAACCCTACTCAGAAGAAACTGGTATCCGCCAGTGCCTAACAATGGGAACGGCACTGCCAAATATGCCCCCTACGGGATACGGAAAATCGAAGCCTTGCTGATGAGGGAATTTGGCGCTCAAAACGTTGCTGTCGTGCATCCTGATAACCTTGAAGAAGTTGTGGGCCCGCAGACAAAAGTTATTGGTATCTCCTCTATGGAACCCGCTGGGACTGGTTTCGTTAGCCGAACCTACACCTCCTTTGTGGGGTTTGGTGGGGAACCCGTGGCGGCTGCAGAATTCAGAGCCCTAATAAGAAAGCCAATTTTGCGAAAATGGAATGCTAGAATAATCCTGGGCGGCTCAGGTGCCTGGCAGATCCACAGGGCCAAGCTGCAGAAGGAATACGGAATAGACTGCATCGTCATGGGCGAGGGCGAAAAGACCGCTTTGAGAATCTTTCGCATGGCTCTCAACGGCGATGAGCTTCCACCTATAGTTGAAACTGAGTCGCCTGATCCAGAGGAAATCCCCTGCATCATGTATCCGTCGATTTTTGGCACCGTTGAGATTACGCGTGGGTGCGGTCGTGGCTGCAAGTTCTGCTCGCCAACACTTAGAAGACGATACTCTTTTCCTTTGGAACACATACTGAAGGAAGTGGAATTGAACGCCAAAAACGGCACAAGAATGATCATTTTGGCGAGTGAAGACATCTTCTTGTACCAATCCAAGGAAAAGTTTCTGCCAAACCGTGAAGCAATTGTCTCGTTGATCGAATCAATTGCCGCTGTGCCTGGAGTCGAGTACATTCAACCTGCTCATGCATCGTTGGCACCTGTTGTCTATGATCCTAAAATGGTCGAAGAGATCGGTCCGATTCTTTTTGAGAAATCGCGGTGGGTTACAAACGGCACTAGGCATAGCTCTGTCGAAATTGGCATAGAGACGGGAAGCATTCGGCTCATGAATGAACACATGAAAGGCAAGATGTTACCCTACAAACCGAAGGAGTGGCACGACGTCGTGACGAACGGAGTCGAGATCATGAACGAGAACCACATTTGGCCGTTGGCAACATTAATCACTGGTTTGCCCGGTGAAACCGCGAAGGACACAATTGCAACACTTGAACTGCTAGACAAATTGAAGCATAGCAAGGTATTCTATGTGCCCCTGCTGTTTACCTCGGAGGAAGACTGCACGCTCAGAGAAGCGAGACACATGGACCTGAAACATCTGACGCCACTGCAATGGGAGCTTATTGCCACCTGCTGGGAACGCAACATAAAGGTGTTCGTCTCAGAGGATTCTCGGTGGAAGATAATGCTTGGCGCAATGATTGCCTACGCGCTCTATTATCGATGGAAACACGGTAGGAAAGTCTTACGACCGATAATGAAGTTTTCAGGATGGAACGACTATCTTACAGATTGAAAAGCTGATCAATTCACAAACACAAATGCGCGCGGGTGCAAGGACAGAGACGTTCAATTCTAGCATATCTCAGGAGAAACCATCTAACATGATCTAACCAAAAATAACGCAGTAGACAGCAAAATCGCCTTTGCAGAGCTAACTTAGAAACGAAAAAGCAGTCAGAAGTCGAAACCTTCTTAAGGCATTCTGTAATAAACTGTGCACTTAAAAAGGGTGAGGCTCATGTCAAAACCATTCTACGTGAAATTCGAGATCCCTAAAGAAGTGACAGATGCGGCCTATGAAGCCCTCCAGATTGCCGCTCGTTCTGGACAGGTTCGTAGGGGCACAAACGAGACCACAAAGGCAGTTGAAAGAGTCCAAGCTAAGCTAGTCGTGATAGCCGAAGATGTGGACCCGCCAGAGGTGGTCGCCCATCTCCCCCTCCTCTGCGAGGAGAGAAAAATTCCGTACGTCTTTGTGCCAAGCAAGAACAAAATCGGAACTTCTTCTGGAATAGACGTTCCTTCCGCTGCCGCCTGCATAACCCAACCTGGTGACGCCGCGTCACTTGTGAAAGAGATCTCCAATCGTATCGAGGAGCTAAAGAAGGGCGGCGGATGAGCGGAGAGGAAGAGGCGCTAACTCCCGCTGAGGTCATTCAGGTCATAGGAAGAACGGGAGTCACGGGCGAAATAACCCAGGTCCGAGTCAGAGTTCTTGAGGGAAGAGACAAGGGTCGCATAATAACAAGAAACGTGAAGGGTCCAGTACGGACAAATGACATTCTCATGCTCCGAGAGACAGAGAGGGAAGCCAAGAAGATCAGGAGATAGCGCCTATGCCCAAAAGCCAAGAGTGCTCATTCTGTGGACATGACTTTCCCCCCGGCACCGGTATCATGTACGTGAGAAATGACGGGACGATTCTTTGGTTCTGCTCGAGCAAGTGTAGAAAGAGTTCCCTGTATCTGAAGCGGGACTCACGCAGAGTTCGATGGACAGAGTACTACGGGAAGGAAGAGAAAGGCAAGGCGTGATCGAGAGGGCTTTTCATTCTCGAGCCAACATTTCTCTTGGGAGCCTTGTGGCATGAAGCTCATAATATTTGGTCCTCCAGGTGCTGGTAAAGGCACTTACGCTTCCATGCTAGCCTCCCGACTCAAGATAGCAAGAATATCTACCGGTGACGTCTTTAGAGAGGAGATAAAGCAAGATACAGAACTCGGAAAGAAGACCGCTGACTTTGTAAGCAAGGGTGATCTGGTTCCCGATGAAATTGTCGTTGAAACCTTGAGAGAAAAAATCAAAAGGCCATCCAACAAGAACGGATTTATCTTGGACGGGTATCCGAGGACGATCGAACAGGCAAAGGCGCTAGATGAGATTGAAGAGATTGATGCTATAATCCGTCTGCTTGTTCCGGAACGGGTTATCATAGAGCGGCTGTCAAGCAGAAGGATATGCAAGGAATGTGGTGCCATCTATAATCTAAGATATTTGAAGCCAAGGAGAGAAGGTGTGTGCAATTCATGTGGTGGGGTGCTTAACCAGCGTAAGGACGACAAGCCTGACGTTATTGAAGAGCGGTTAAGGATTTACGAAAAGCAGACTCGACCTCTGATAAGCTACTACCAGGGTAAGGTGCCATTTGTAAACGTTGAATGTGAATCTGTGGATATTCCGCCCGATCCAATAGTGAGAGAGATACTTCAGAAATTGCGCAAAATGGATTTGGTGAAGTAGTTCTGGAAGGAAATGATGTCTCTGCCTACATAGTGTCCTCGTGGAAATCTAACTATCGATGGGCAAAGTAGACGGTCAGCTTCTCAACTAGTGCATCGACTCGGATAAATCCGAAGCGTTCGAACTGCACGATCTCGTTAGGTCGCAGTCGCTTACAAGCGTCTTCAGCGAAGCCTTCTACCACGGAAGCGTCTGGCATCACAACGTCACATGGGATACCCGTGTCCACAGGAATCCAATGAATCAATGGAGCGCCGATTCCCCTCGCCTCCTCATAGGACCTGCTGTGGAAGACGGCTTCGACAAGTTGTTTTCTGACCTTCTGAACCTGGAAGTTGAATAGCTCCATCAAACGTATCTTCTTGCCTTTTTTGAAGAGCTTCAAATCATCGCTCGAAACCCACAGAGAGGCCTTGCCCTCTTGCGGCTCTATCTTGAAGTGACGGAAGCCCCTCTCTGGCTGATCTGGATGCAGGGGAATATTGACGGAAAACGTTTGAGGAACGTTCTCAACACTGAGCTTCTTGGGACCGCGGATGAAAAAGTATCGGTTGGCAATGGGATCAATTATCTTGCGATCGTGGGCGTAGAGGTTCTTCCAGCTGAGTACAACATCAGCAGTCTTCGGACCGACGTCAATCATCAGACGTCGAATTGCCTCGGGCGTTATTCCTCTTCTTCTCAAGGCTGCGAATGTGGCTAGTCTCGGATCGTCCCAGTCCTTGAAGATGCCGTTTCTAATCCCTTCTACAATCTTTGACTTGCTAAGAGAGGCGCCCGTTATCTTGAGTCTTCCATAGTGGATTGCTTCAGGATATTGCCATCCGAAGTGCTCATACATGTATTCCTGTCTTCTTTGGTTCGTCAAATGCTCCTTTCCACGAATGACGTGGCTTATGCCCAAGAGATGATCATCAATTCCGCAGGCGAAGTTGTAAAGGGGCCACACGCGATACTCGTGGCCAACTCTGGGATGTGGATGAAGCTCTGTGTCGATGATTCTCAGCGCTGGCCAGTCTCTTACAGCTGGGTTAGGATGGGTAAGGTCTGTCTTGATTCTGACAACTGCTTCGCCCTCCTTGAATGTTCCATCGAGCATGTGTCTCCAGCGGATAAGATTCTCGCTTGATGGTAAGTCTCGGCAGGGGCATGGTTGCTTGGCTAACGCTCTTTCACGGAATTTTCCAGGTCTACACGTGCAGACGTAGGCGTTTCCATCCATCAGGATCTTTTCGGCGTGTTTGTAATAGATGGAAAGCCTGTCACTTTGGATGAACTCGTCATCCCATTCGCAGCCAAGCCACCTCAGGTCTTCCCGTATGAGGTCGTAGAACTGCAACGCCGATTTCTTTAGTCTGGGATCAGTGTCTTCAAAGCGTAGATAGAATAGGCCATCGTACATCTTTGCGTATTCATAGCAGAGAACTATGGCCCTAGCTGAGCCCAAATGCAGGACACAGTCGGGGTTGGGTGCAAAACGGGTCGCGACTCGCTCATATTTCTCCACACTCGGCAGAGGCGGAAGTGTTCTTTTCTCCTCAATCTTCTCTTTAGCCAGAGCCTCAGGCCACGCCTTCTCAACAATCACTCTCTGTTGCTCTGGAGGAAGCTTGTTGACCTCTTCGACAATCTCAGATACGACTGCGGAAATTTGCCTGCATTTCTCTCTTAAATGTGGGTGTTCAGCGAGAACTTTGCCGAGGACTGGTTGCACCTCGGCTTTTCCTCGATGGCTGATCGCATTTAGAAGGGCGATTCTCCGAATGGTCTCCTTGGTTTCAGTAGTTCCATTTGAGGTCAAGACTTGCCCCTTTTCAGTAACAATCAAATCTTTCTTTCAATCAAGTAATCAGCGAAGGCCTTCAGCTTTTCTTTAGCCTTTGACGATGGTAAGAGGGCATCGATTTCTTTCCAGCTGCTCTCTACAATCCTGTTCGCGTACTTCCTTGCATATTCAATTGAGTCATATTTTCTGAGTATATCAATCGCTTCGTCTCTCAGTTTCTGATCGGTTGTGTGCCTGCCAAGAATCTCCACGAGTCTCCTTCTGTCTCGAAGCTGGGCCATTTCTAGTGTGTGGATCACCATTAGAGTTCTTTTCCCTTCAGTAATGTCCTGGCCGTGTCCGCCCTTCAGTTCAGCGAACTTCTCACCAGCCAGGTCGAGAACGTCATCTTGAATTTGAAAAGCCACACCGATGGATTCTGCGAATCTTCCGATCTTCTCAACAGACTCGTCGCTAGCGCCAGATAGAACTGCTGCTATCTTTGCAGACATTCTCGCTAGTGTTCCGGTCTTGTTTATGCACATCTGGAGGTATTGTTTCTCGTTGGCTTTTTCTATGCCTTTGTGCCATGCAATATCTGTTGCTTGTCCGAAGCTTATGTTTATCATCTCTTGTATGTAGATCTCGTAAATCTTGTTCCGTTTGTCTTCTGAAATCTTGTCTTTGTTCTTTGACGGGCTTAGCAGGGGCAAGTAATACATTGCGTTTCCTAAGTTGATTGCCATATCGAGTCCGTACAATTTGTGAGTACACGGTTTGCCTCTTCGGAATTCGGACCGGTCTTCGATGTCGTCTACAATGAGGGTTCCATTGTGGATGACCTCTGGTATTATAGCGAAGTCCAAGAGGTCCTCAGCGTCTTGACCGAGGGCTTCGCAGATCAACAGGAAGAGGGCTGGTCTCCATCGCTTGCCGCCTCTATCCAGGAATTCCCACAGGGGCTCGGCTAGGGCTTTGTTGATTGCCTCCACGTTATATTCATATCTTGGTGGGCCAAGCGTGAAAATCAATGATTTCTTGTCGTACTTCCTTGGGATATAGCTCTCAATAGCTTTGTCGATGATGGGTGCTTTCTCTTCAAGAATCTTCTCGATGCTTATCCTCCTCACCGAATCACCTTTTCCTCTCTGCAAAGATCTCAGGGTGAAAGCCTCTCACTCGTAGCCATTCAGCCGTTTTCCCCGTCATTACCACCGGAACATTCTTTAGTTCTTCGACAGACTCCGCTCCGACAAGAAACATGGTGTTTCTCAGCTCTTCAAGGATGAGTTGAAGTTCTTCCCTGACTTCGTTTTCACCCTTTGCAGCGGGACGCAAAATCGGCAAAGCCACGCTTGCCATACTCGCACTTAAGGCTAAGGCCTTTGCAACATCAATTCCAGTGCGTACTCCCCCCGAAGCGATGACGGTTAGGTGCACGGATTGAACCGTTTCTATGAGGCTTGCCACGGTTGGTATGCCCCAGTCCCAAAATGCTTTGCCCAGCCTTTGCCTGGGCCTATCTTGATCTCTCTTTGCTCGATAGTATTCTACTGCAGCCCAGCTCGTTCCGCCGGCTCCAGCCACATCTATGCCTGCAACTCCCGAAGCCTCGAGCAGCTTGGCTTCTTCTGCAGCTATCCCTGCTCCAGTTTCTTTGACTATCACTGGGATGTCTATTGCTTCGGCGATTTTCCTCACTTTGCTGAGGATGCCCTTGTAGTTTGTTTCCCCTTCGAGTTGGATAGTCTCTTGAAGTGGATTCAGATGGATAGCGATGGCGTTGGCTTCCATCATGTCAACGGCTTTCTGAGCTTCTTTGGCACCGTAGCCTCTGACAAGCTGTGGACCCCCGATGTTGGCTATCAGGAAGGCTGTGGGAGCACTTTTTCTCGTGACAACGAAGGTGTCCTCAAGTTTTGGATCTTCGATGGCTGCTCTTTGACTCCCAACTCCCATTCCAAGTCCTAAATCTTCAACTGCTTCAGCTATGGCTTTGTTGATTTTTGTCGCTTTCTGAGTGCCGCCCGTCATGGCCCCGACAATAAGTGGGGCTGAGAATTTGTGGTTGAAGACAACGGTTGAAAGGTTGATTTTCTTTCGATCTATTTCTGGGAGCGCCTTGTGTACAAGGTGTACGTCGTTGAATCCCGTGCTGATCTGCTCAGCCTTGACGTTTTCATTCAGGCTTATCTCTATGTGGTCTGATTTTCTCTCTTCAGTTGGGCTTGGCAGGAGTTTCACGCTCTTTCTATGATAGTCCCAGCAACTTCTTCTCCTTTAAGGGCTTTGTAGATGTTGTTGCGTTTGCTTGCGTTAACGACGATCACGGGTATTCCTTTCTCAACAGCAGGTATTAGCTCTTGTATCTTTCCCACCATGCCTCCCGTGACGTCGGTGACTCTCGGTTCTCCGATCTTCTGCTGTAGTTTCTTCAGCTCTCCTAGTGTGAGGTGTGCAATCCGTCTTGCTGAGCTGTCGGTTTTAGGGTCCGCTGTGCAAAGGCCGTCTACATCGGCGCCTATTATGACCCGTTCTGCCTCGAGTCTCGTTGCAAGGAAAGAAATTAGCTGATCGCCTGATAAGATTGCGAAGCCGACCTTCCAGTCCAGGACCGCGTCCCCGTAGAGAACTGGCAGAAGCTGTAGTTCAATCATTCTAGCTAGTGGCTTTTCATCAAAGCTCTCAATTCGACCGTACTTCGTGACTATGCAGGAGAATGGTGGCACCGCCATAGCTGGGAGGTTATTTTCTATTAGGGAATCTACAACCAACCTGTTTAGCATGGTCATTGCTTGGTGGGTCTTTGCGAGTCCCAGGATCTGAGAAGTATCCTTGTAGCCCTCGTTTATTCTGTATTGTTTGGCCATAGGATGCCCAAATGAGCCTCCTCCATGAACAAGGATAAGGGGGCTGACGTCCGCCTGCTTAATCTCTTTAGCCAGTCTTGAAATCGCGTTCTTGTTAGCGGTAAATGGCCGCTGCTTCATTGTGATTGCAGATCCCCCAAGCTTTAGTAGCGTGGGCTTTCTGAGTTGAGTTATTTGTGGCTCCCCCGTTCACATTTTGGAACCTCTCCAAATAAATCTACTCACGTCTTCGTCAGTCTTCTCAAAGGGTCCTTTCCACGTCACGAAGCAAGCGCGCGTCTGAACTCGTTTTTGCCTAAATTGCAGCATCCGCGTCGATAATTGTACACTATCGAGGGTATCTTTCTCCTTGTTTGGCAGATTTTGTGTATTTCGGAATATATGTAGATGATAATAAAGCCCTTATAATCTCAGAGGGCTCTTAGTTTTGAAACCGAAATACGGTCGAATATGCAGTGCACATTTTCGACAGGAAACAGGATATGTCAGAGTATTTCAAAAAGAAACTCTTCCCTGAGCAGAAAGAATTCAATGGCAGATGCGTCGACTGTCACGGATCTCTAGAGTTGTACGAGATTGATTTCAAGAACAAATCAAAGGTTCTTCTATGCAAAAGGTGTAGTCTCATGCATCTTTATGCAAAATCCTTTCTTGGCGGGTGGAAACTCGTAAAGGCAAGAAAGATGTCAGAACTCTAGAAACTGCATGCAAACGATAGCTTGTATTCTTCCGCCTCTTCACTGATCTTTTGCATTTCACTCCCTGAGTTCGGTGTGAAGCTTTTCCGAAGCACGAGGTAGCTAGAACAAGCTATTGAACAGGCCTTCACTTCTCTATTTTGACTGTATCATTTTCTAATCGAATAGCGTCTCCTGTCCTTATTTTTGAAATGTCAATTTGGTCAATGCAAGGTATTTCCGAGATTATTGCTCCCACAGCAACCACGGTTTCACATTCTTCGTTTATGATTCCTGCAGGAGCCGTACCATTCTTCTTCATTCTGTAAAGAGTGTACGATCCAACGGTTGACCCTTTGCCGTTCGGGAAGACGAGTATCTTATCCTTCACGGCTTCTCCCTCCAGTTCGTGTCCCTTTTCCACGATCACGCCAGTGTCGGGATCCACTCCCCCGTAAAAGGAGATTGGTTGCGAGGTGGTTAAGGCTTCGCCTTTCCCAACTCCCTTTGAGATGACCCGTCCTTTCAGCTCCATCTTCCTCTCACCGCAGCCTCTACACACTCTTCTAGGCTTCCCAGCTTTGTCTTCATGGCATTATGCCTGGAGTAGTAGCACCCCTTTGCGGAGGTTGTTGCCACGGATCGAAATCTTCCTTTCAGCGGAGCTACTGCCATACAGGTATCGCAAGCGAATTTCCCTCCTGCTTTCTCGATTGTTGCGGTGTAACTTCTTCCGTCAGCAAGGTCTTTCATTGACCTTGAAGTTGCAACCCAGAACTGCGTATTTGAAGAGAGCTTCCTATTCTTCAGCAGGCTTGCTATTTCGGCGATTTCTTTAATGGAAGCATGAGGACAGCCTACACAGACGAGATCGATAGCTTCCACGTCATCATTAATGCTTCTGTACGCTTCTTTTATGTCACCATCTTGGATTATGACCTTCTCTCTTGGAGGGTTGTGTTTCTCGGACCCAGGAGTTATTCCCTCCATATGAAACAATGGCTTTGAACCATAGGTCACCACTGAGGCGCAGAAAGTCTTCAACTCGTCCAAACTCGCGTCTTTTATGCCTGTTATGTAAGGGATTTTGTTTTGCACATCTTCACCGATGCAATAGCCAAGGGCTCCCCAATCTGAAAGCCTTATCAGTTTAGCCTTCACGTCCACGTGAGTGTCCGGTACCCTATTCTCTTCCAGATGAAGCCCATAGTACGGTGTTTTGCCAACAAAACCTGCTGCAAGAGCCGATGGACCTCCTTCTCTGTTTGTCTTCGCTCCGATAACAGAGTTGGCGAAAGTAACTGCGGAGGACTCGGACCAGGCGATGTGTTCTCCGTATCGTGGTAGGTTGCCTATCAAGTAAGGCGTGCATGTGCAGGAGATGATTATGCCCATTTTCCTGAAAGCGTCTATGACCAAGTTCTGTTTCTCTGCGAATTCCTCAGAGATTCCAAGTTTTCTCCAATCTTCCAAATCCATTCCTGCGGGATTCAGGGTTGTGAGCACCCTGACTCTTCCGTCCCCTGCAAGCTCATTGAGGAATTCTAGACCGGCGTCTCCGAGGTTATGGTAGGATACGCCGGCAACCTGGACAGAGCCAACTTTTATGAGTCTTTCAGCGCCGTAGATGTTTCCTAAGGCAACAAGTATCTCCATGGACTTTCTTACGGCGTACCCTTCTTCTCCATCCAGCATTCTCTCTTCTTCTTTTGTGAGGTACATGTAATCACAAGAATTTGCTCAAATCGACTCTTCTGTATTCCTCTTTTTCGAATCCCTTGCCAGTCACTTTAGATGGAATCGTTGCGTCTAGCCCCATCTTACACGTTGTCGCTTTTTTTCCTTCAGTTAGGTCTCCAGACGGATCGAGGGAGGAGCCTCGCTGGTTTGGCAGGATGACCGCGTCCTTGTCAGCCTGAAATCTCGTTGCAATGGCCCATTCAACATCGTTTTGGTCGTAGATGTTTATGTCATCATCTACGATAACGCAGTGTTTCAGTGAGCTGTGGCCTTTGAAAGCTGCCTCAATCGCCTTCTTTCCCTCATCTGGCTTCTGCTTCTTAATCTGCACCACTGCATGGAGCCAACTGCACCCCCCCGGGGTTATGTAGACATCCTTACATTCACAAACCTTGTTCACTTCATTGAAGATCGTTGGCTCTCTGGGCATTCCCATCAAGAACTTGTGCTCACTTCTCCCTGGAAGCAGGGTTTGGTACATGGGGTTTCTTCTGTGAGTTATGCATTTGACTTCTATCACTGGTTGTTGTCTCACTCTGTCAAGTATTCCTGTCGTATCGAGGAAAGGCCCTTCTGATGCTGTTTCTTCTGCAATCCTTCCCTCCAACACGAATTCGCAGTCTCTCGGGACCTCAAGATCAATGGTCTTACACTTCACCAGTTCTGTCTTCTCCAATGCGTTGGCCATTCCGAGCTCGTCAACACCCTTTGGTAGAGATGTGGCTGCGGCAAGAAGAGTGGCGGTCGAGTTGCCTATGCACATCGCTATGTCGAGTTCGCCGCCAGACTTTTTGAGGGCAGTATCTGTTCCTCTCTCTTCAACGATTCTGGCTACGAACTTGTTCTTGTCAAACAACATCAGCCTGTGGAAACACGTGTTTCTGCCCAACTCGGGATCTTCGATTATGGCTATGGCAGACGCGATGTATTTTCCCCCATCTTTTTCGGTGTACCTCATTATTGGAAGCTTTGTCAAATTCACAGCTTTCTCGATCATCTCTTGGCATTCTCCCTTCTCCACAATGTCTGGAGGCAAAGGATTTTCTATGGCATTGGACAATTTGTGAAGCAAGTGTTCTTTCTCTATGTTCAACGCCCTGGCAATCAGTTCTTTGGAAGAGACTAAGCCGGCTACAACGGGGACCGTGGATTCTTTCACTTTTTCAAAGAATACTGGTTTCTCGCCGAGAGCGTCTATTATCCCAGCCATTTCATACTCAGTCGACACTTCCTTTCTTATTCTCACTAGCTCTCCATTCTTGTCAAGCTGTTCCAGAAAGCCTCTAAGACCCAATCTTCTCCCTTCCAGAACGGTTCTCTCTCATTTCTATGAGGGCTGTTTTCCTTATTATCTTTGAATCCCGATCTTAGTTCTCAGTACTTGGAATCTCTCTCTTTCTATTGTTGCTGCAACCGTTTCTTGCAGTTCCTTTCCTGGCGTCAGCGCTACCATGCAGCCTCCGCCGCCACCCCCAGTCAGTTTTGCTCCAAACGCGCCCTGATCTCGGGTTAGATTCACCAAGTAGTCTAGTTCCTCAGAGGAAACTCCGATCTTCTGTAGTAAGAGATGATTCTTGTTCATTAGTCTCCCAACTTCTCTCAAATTGAAGTCTTCTAGGGCTTTTCTCGCCTTGAACGACAGATCCTTTGCTTGGTCGAATAATCGCTCGTATTCTTCTGGGTTTTCTTTCATTCGTTCCGCAACGCCGGCAACCATTTCCTTGGTGTCGGCAACGACTCCAGTGTTGCCTATGACGATTTCAACGGGCTTCTTTATATTCAACCTTTCAATCGTGTTTGGGCCACCGCTTAGATTCTTGACGAACCAGATTAGGCCTCCGTAGGTTGCCGCAGTGTTGTCGATGCCTGAAGGGGTCCCTGCATAAGCCTTCTCTGCTTCATAAGCAATCTCGTTAATTCTTTCATCTGACAAGCTCGTTTTAAACTCCTCTGCTATTGCCCTAGCGATTGCAACGCTGCTTGCTGCAGAAGCCCCGATTCCGCTGAACCCCGGGAGCCTTCCTCCCAGCCAAATCTCCAAAGACGTCTTTTCCAGATCGATTCCCATGATTGTGAGCATTCTCTCAATGGACTCTTTCTGCTGGGTTCTCTTCTTCTCCGTGTAGCCTTTTGCGCCTTTTCTTTCATCCTGTATGGTGATTCCTTCTCCGATTCTTTTCACTTCTGCATCAGTCGCCAAATCAATCGCAGAAACGATTCCCGGGACGCCGTGGACTACAAAATGCTCGCCAAACAAAATGGTCTTTCCAAAACCAGAACCTCTTCCCATATGAACCGCCTAAGTAAACAGACTTCTAGGAACTTATATGGACTACGGGGCTCAAGTTGGACTCATCACAGAGGCTAGGAGTCTCAGTGAAGTAGTTCGAGATCGAGATGTAAACGTGTTAAGAGCGTGCTTTCGAGGCTGTGCGAGATTTCGGCATGCTTCACCTAGCCTAGGGAAAAGCCCTTCAGAAACGAACATGTACGCAGTATCTAATCTTTCACGAACGAGATGGCTGCGTAGCCCACAACTGAAGAAATGTCGCCAGTGATATCACCGCTGGTCCTATAGCAGAGCAGCCTTCCCTCTTTCGCGCTCAGCAGCTTTGATGCTGTAATTGCTGCGACGACGGGACCGTAACCACACGTAGAGATCCTCCGAGACTCGACAGTCGAGTAGTAAAGTTCCTCATCCAGCTTCACCGCGGCGTCGATAGCCAGTCTGTCCTTCTGCTCTGCTCTTTCCTGAGGTTCGTAATGGGTCATGTCTGACGAGGCTATCACCAAGCTGTTCCTGCCAGACAACGCTTTCGCAACAGCTCGTCCCACCTCGCGACTCGATTCTAGATCCTGCATGAGAAAAGATATGGGGACAAATTTGAAACTGGAGCCGTAGAGATATTGAAGGAAAGGGAGCTGAAGTTCAATCGAGTGCTCACGTGCGTGTGCTGTCTCGTCTATATCGACAATATTAGATTCACGCAAAATCTGATTGGCAGTCTCAGCATCAATCTCCGCATCTCCCAAGGGAGTTCGCCAAGCTCCTTCGTTCACTATGGCTAGTCCGCTTCCGAACCCGTAATGGTTCGGACCGAAGAGAACAATCGTGTCTGGCACGCCATCTGAAGCGAGGCTGTAGTACGCGTTGGCCGCCACGGGACCAGAAAACATATACCCTGCATGAGGACAGACCAAACCAACTATCTTTCGGGGACCTTCCTTCACGGCCCTTGGAAGCTTTCCTGGCCCAGATTCATGTGTGAAGCAGTCTTCTATCTGTGTTTGCAGTGATTGTGAGGTGCCAGCGTACCATGAGCCTGCAACTGCAGGACGCCTGACTTTCAACTTTCCTCCTCTTCGGCCTTCGCCAGCTTTACCTCGAAATCGTCAATTGACAAACTGAGGTCACCATCGGGAGGAATCTCTCCTTTCTCCCGTAATATCTGTCTGGCAAGAAGCCAATAGATCACCGCGAGGGCTCTCCTTCCCTTGTTGTTGGTGGGAATGACAAAATCGACGCTACGAAACTCGTTGTCTGTGCTGCAAAGAGCCACAACAGGGATACCGAACGTTGAT
>Ga0209427_10001157_pt1 | contig 29931 bp, 36 predicted proteins | sample DeeMarSWOR136_30_FD_187465 | JGI IMG/M metagenome (GOLD analysis project Ga0209427, IMG submission 187465) | Marine sediment microbial communities from White Oak River estuary, North Carolina - WOR-1-36_30 (SPAdes) (version 2) | ecosystem: Environmental > Aquatic > Marine > Intertidal zone >...
CCGCCTGCGATGATATGACGGATGTGGCCATGAAAGAGAACGAGCAGGCTATCCGTGGTGCCGACTGCCTTCTGTCGATGAGCTGTGCCCTGGGTGTACACCGCTTGAGTCTCTATCTTGATATTCCGGTAATACCCGCGGTGGATACTCTGTTTATCGGCGTGGAAGAGACTCCCGGGTACTTTCGCGAGGCCTGTGCTCAGTGCGGCCAGTGCTTTCTCGGTATAACGGCGGGTATCTGCCCGATTACCGCCTGCCATAAGGGACTGGTTAACGGTCCCTGCGGCGGCACCAACAACGGCAAGTGCGAGGTCGATAAAGAGAAGGACTGCGCCTGGACGCTGATTTATAACCGACTTAAAGAGCAGAATCGTCTTCACCTGATGCGTCAGTACCAGCCGCCCCGGAACCATCACGTTACGCTCCAGCCTAAATCGATGAAAATCTCATAAGGGAGTTAGGAAAATGGTATCGCGTTTTAAAGAAGCCCTTGGCTCCGGAAAGTTTGTGATTACCAGCGAGGTTGCCCCACCCAAGGGAACCAACCTGGAGAAAATGCAGCATCATATCGATTTACTGAAAGATAAGGTCGATGGTATCAATATAACCGACCACCAGAGTTCGGCGATGCGTTTTCCTTCCCTCGGCGGTTGCCTGGCGGTCCTGGAAAGCGGCGGCGAGGCTATCATGCAGATGACCTGCCGCGACCGCAACCGTATCGCGCTGGAGGCCGACCTGCTCTTTGCTTACAGTCGTGGTGTCAGGAACGTTCTGTGTCTTACCGGTGATGCCGTGGTGGTTGGCGACCATAAGGAAGCTATGGGCGTCTTTGACCTGGATTCACTGCAGCTTATCAATGCCGTTCACGCTCTGGCGGGGGGCAAGGATCTGGGAGGGAATGACCTCGACGGTGCGGTGGAGTTCTGCGTGGGGGCCATCGTAACCCCGGAAGCCCAGCCCCTCGAGCCTCAGTTGATAAAGTTCGAGAAAAAGGTCGAGGCCGGTGCCGAGTTCTTCCAGACCCAGGCTATTTACGACCTGGATAATTTTAAAAGGTTTATGGACTACGCCCGTAAGTTCAAAACCAAAATACTGGCGGGGATCGTTCTGCTGTCCTCGGCGAGGATGGCCAAGTATATGACGGCCAATGTCCCCGGTATCTTTGTCCCCGATGATTTACTCGATGAGATGTCGGCGGCTCCTAAGGAGGAGATGCTGGCCAAGGGCATCGAGATAGCCGGTCGCACTATCGCCGCTTTAAAGAATGAGACCATCTGCGATGGCGTTCACATCATGGCTATCGGCCGGGAGGAAACCGTCCCTGATATTTTAAAAGCCGCGGGAATGTAAATCTTCTCAGGTTATTCCAGGGGTACGCTCTCGTATCTGGCTGCTAGCCCCACCTCCATGACGCGGTAGGGTCTTTCCAGTTTATTGCAGACGATGGGGAAATGCGGCGTCCCCTTGGGTAAAGCTACCGCGGTAGGCACGCCAAACGTATGCTTCTCATGTTCCCCGCCGATTTCTATGGTAATTTCCGCTCCAAGATAACTCAGGTTATCGGTGTTATGCCCGAAGAAAATCAGGCATTTATCGTAAGGGCTTACCTGCGCGCCCTGGCCGGGATACCATTCGCCGATCGCGTTATGCAGGCTCATCCTGAAGTTGACATTCATGCCCTCAAGTTTATCACCGGACATCGTTATTACCTGCCTGGCAGCGGCGCCGCCGTGTCCTTCCTGAATCTTCATATTGTGAAAGAGGTGAGTGTATTTGTTCCCATCGGTCGTGCCTTCCAGCGGTACCGGGCCTCCGGAATATCTGGCGGCCAGCGCCAAGTGAAAATGCCCGAAAGGCTTATAAACCTTCTCGGTAACCAGCGGACAGTGCGGCATGCCTCTGGCAGCGGCCACCACGGTGGGTACGCTGAAGTAATGCTTTTCCTGCTCCCTGCCCATGCACAACGACATATCCGAGCCTAGATAGTTCATGTCTGCGTCGTCGTAGCCGAAGAACAAAAGGCATTCGTCGAAAGTATGGTCGTGCGCCCCGCGGTTCGGAGCCCAGTCACCGATCTGGTCGTACACGCCGACGATGAAATTTAGCTCCATGCCTCCCAGTTCGTCTCCACCCACAAAAACCAGTTCCCTGGCATTGGCCCCGCCCATTCCCGGCCGGAATGATAAAGTCTTCACGAGCTTACCGTATTTGTCGTCTGCCACTGCTTTCCCCCTTTTGAATACTGGAACAGGCAAATTCTAGGTCATTTAAAGATTCATTGCAAACGTTTTTGATATGATTGGTGAGCTTTATCCTGCTGATATCTTTTCTGGCTGCTCTATTATAGACGTGCGGCTATCCGTTACCAGTACCCCGGGACCGTGCGTCTACGGTGGATGGCTACAATAAAAATAATTGACTGTAGCTTGAAATATCACTAAAATATTTATGGATATGAAAAGTGCAAAATCAATACGCCTGATAATTCTTGGTGCATTTGTTTTTCTTTTATTGCTTTGTTTTACTTCCTGTGCCGCGCCGGTCATTCACACTCCGTCGGACTGGTCTTTCCAGTTCACCTTCCCTTACTGGGGCTTTCCGTTCGGTATAATAGGTTTGGCTATTTACATCCTTCCGACGATAATTGCCGCCGTAAGACGGCATAAAAGCATAGTGGCTATCCTGTTGGTCAATATATTTCTCGGCTGGACATTCATCGGGTGGGTGTTATCACTGATTTGGGCTCTAATCGGAAAAGCCTGATTTAGATTTATGCCTGTTTTCTCCGGGGTCTTACTAACTTTTTCCGTTGCTTTCCGTTCTAATAGACGTAACGGATAAAGGTGGTAACTGAAATGAAGGCTTTTCCAGATTTGGCGCTAAAACCAATTATAGACGAGATACTGGCCACGGTGCATCAGGTCAATACTCTGCCGGTCCCCGTTGAATCAAAGACATGCCTCAGCCCGGTAGAGCTACGGCGCTACGTTCGTAATCTCAGGAAAACCCGGCAAACTGGCATTTACTAGATGTTCTTATCGCGTAACGTGCGGGTTGAAATATTTCAGACTTAAAGCCCCGATGCACTACAAATCGCGGCCTGATATTCATACGTTATTCGAGATTTACTATTAGGTTAAAGGTGTAATCTTGGAACTAAAAGCCTATGTCGTAACTGATACTATAAGAACTCAATGTCATAACAATGGCCGCCAGTATAATGCCTGCCATTGCCATTAATGTAATTTTTAACTTCGTATCATCCCCAGCTTTATAAAAAGCACCCCAGAGTAGTGCCAATGGCATAATCAGGACGCCGATGAGATATAGCCATTTAACTTCGGCGCCGGCACCAATGATCGTCAATAGTAGTCCCAGAGCTAGTGCCACCAACATTTCTACCATTTTTTTGACCCTCCCTTGATACTGATATTACAGCTCCATTTATCTGTTCTTGGTAGTTTATGCTTATTGAAATATTTTGTCAAATCAAGGGTAAACTGACTTTTTCCACGTTCGGCACCGCCGGATTATTCCTTGGATGATATTCATCCGTGGTACCCTTTTCATGTAAGCTACGTAATCATCCCCGAATTGCTGTATCAGCCTTTTTTCTTCCCATATCGTACTGAAATACAAAATGAGAACTCCGGGAATACCGAGCACGGCGAAAAGCCAGTGGGGATAAAAAAGAATGGTGGTAAGAAAAAGTGCGAGAATACCGCCCAGATACTGCGGGTGTCTGACGACCGAATATATACCGGTATCCACCAGCCTGGTGGTGTGGACGAAGGATTTACCCCTGGCCACGCCACCGTGTCGTGGGAATGTTATGATGGGAGCCATGACCAATATCATACCGATGACCCAGATTATCCAGCCGATGACGAAAGAGGGAAGATAGAAACCGACTTCCAGCACGCCGCTTAATACCAGGGGATTCGCGGGGAAACAGGCGATGCACAGTAAAGTAAGGATGGTCATCACTAGGATTTCTTTGTTCTTCGTCCAGTCCATGTCTAAATACCGTAAAACGGCAGTATAATTACGTTAATATCCCGGAGATGGCTTCTCCGAGCTTTTTAATGATATCGCCGTCATACCGCTCGATATTACCCTCATCACAGAGCCTGGCCAGCTCGGGGTCTATCGGCATCTGGGCCAGGAGCGGGGCATTGGCAGCTTGCGCCATCTCCTCCCCGTGGCTTTTACCGAATATTTCCATCTTCTTGTCAATCTCGGGTAGGTAAAGATAGCTCATGTTCTCGACCACCCCCAGGATGGGTTTTTCCATACGCTGCGCCATCTTTACCGCCTTCCTGACGACCATATTCGTCAGGTCCTGGGGAGTAAATACGATTATTATCCCGGAGACAGGCAGACTCTGCATTACCGTAAGCGGAGCGTCGGCGGTCCCGGGCGGTAGGTCTACCACCAGGCAATCAAGCTGACCCCAGAGTACATCCTCCCAGAACTGTGTTATCGTCCGTCCGATAAGGGGTCCGCGCCAGATAACGGCTTCGTCCTCATCGGGAAGCAGAAGGTTGATGGACATTACCTCGATGCCCGACCGTGAAGGTACTGGCATTATGCCGCTTTCAGTACCCATCAGTCTGCCCTTTACTCCGAGCATTTTGGGAATGCTCGGGCCGGTAATATCGGCATCAAGGATGCCTGTATCCTTTCCCTGACGGTGCAGCGATATTGCTAAAAGACAGGATACCAGGGACTTGCCTACTCCGCCCTTGCCGCTCATAACGGCGACAACACTCCTGACCTGATTGATATCTTTGGCTTTCCCCTCAACAAATTCAACTTCAACTTCGCCAGCATCGTCCAGTTTGCTTACCGCTTTCTTGATATTTTCCGCCAGGTTCTGCTGTATTTCGGGAGACAGAGCCGTGGAGGCCATTTTTATACTCGTTTTGCCGTCATGGATACTGATATCACGTACCAGGTTCATCTTTACAAGACTGCGCATTACTCCCGGGATTAACACTTTATCAAGGCTATCCCTGATTTTCTCCTCGGTTGACATTACTGCTCCTCTCACATAAACAGGCTAATGAGCGCATTCGCGCGAATCATGGTCGCAAACATTATCCCCGGTGGCTAGAGCGCCGCGTAGATAATTGAGAACCGCCTGCTCGGGGTCGCTTTCCATCGCGCCGAGCACGACGTTGATACTCTGCTGCTGCAGCAGGTCTACCGCCCGTGGTCCCATGCCCCCGGCAATAACCACGTCAGCCCCTTTTTGTGCCAGCCAGACGGGAAGAAGTCCGGGCTGGTGTTCCGGGGACACGATGAACTCTCTATTGGTAATTTCCTTCTTCTGCTCATCGACATCGAAGAAAGCGAATTGCTCACAATGTCCGAAGTGGGGTGACATCACTCCACCGGATACGGGTACCGCGTATTTCATTGAATACCTCCAGATTTTTATTCTATTTTCAGCCCGTATACAGGCTTACCGTCTTTGGACCCTATCGTGACCGTTACTTTTTTACCTTCGGCGAGATATTTCTCAGACTTATCACGCAGTTGTTTCGATTCGGGTGACTGCAGGAAAGTCGCCAGGGCTTCGTACTTCTTCTGGACAGCCTTATTGATGCCCTCCTCCCGGAGCAACTGCATCAGGCAGCCGTTTAGCTCCTGCTCACCCAGGCATTTTATACACTTGCCCGGTATTTCGTTGGTTGAATATCTTGGCTCAAGTTCATACGATTCCACGTGTTTATCCCCCGTTTAATTCATCATGACACAAACGTCATGGACTACCTTAAGGTTATTTTCCCGGCAGAAATTGATGGCGGCTTCGCTTTCCGAGCCGGGTTGCAGCCAGATTCGGTTCAGTCCCAGCGCCACGCATTCTCTGAGGATAGACTCGGTGGCTGAAGGAGGTACGACAAAATCAACGACGTCTACTTTTACCGGTAAATCGGTAAGTGTAGCGTAGCATTTCATACCTTCAACCGTTTTCAGCCGGGGATTGACCGGATAGACATCGTAATTCCGCTTCTTCAGGTTTTTCAGTATTTGATTGCCGTATTTCTCGGGATTATCGGTAGCCCCGACGACCGCAAACTTCTTTTGCGCCATAAATTCCTTGATTAAATCCTGCAAATCTACCTCCAGCTTAACCGCCTAGACGATCGATAATTATATTCCACAATTTCTCCATATGTTGCGCCGCACCGTTGGGATTATACTCCATAACCGTTTTGCCATGAATCATCGCTTCGGTCACCTTACTATCGTAGGGTATTTTTGACGCGATGTCTATCCCCTGATTCCGGCAATAGGCTTCTATCTTGCGAGTATTAGCATCATTGATATCGAATTTATTAATACATACCAGGGCCGGTACCGTAAAATGCCGGCAAACCCCGATGACCCGTTCCAGGTCATGCTGACCGGAAAGCGTAGGCTCGGTCACCAGTAGTGCCAGGTCAGTACCTGAAAGAGACGAAATAACCGGGCAGCCGATGCCGGGCGGGCCGTCGCTGATGATTAATTCAATACCGCTCTCCTCTGCTATCTTTTTAGCCTGCTGTCGTACCATGGCCACCAGCTTGCCGGAATTTTCCTGGGCGATACCGAGTCTGGCGTGAACCAGTGTCCCGTACTTCGTCTTGGAGATAAACCAGTGCCCGGCCAGGTTTTCTTTCATGGTAATGGCTTCGGCAGGGCAGACGTTGGCGCAGAAACCGCAACCTTCGCATGAAGCGTCATCAACCACAAGGTCGTGAATAGCGTCAAAGCGGCAGAGCTGCTCGCATAAGCCGCAATGGGTACACTTCGCCCCGTCAATAACGGCGGTCTGCCCGCTCCAGAACTCATGCTCTTCCCCGTGTTCCGGCTGCAGCAACAGGTAAAGGTCGGCGGCATCAACGTCGCAGTCAACCATAACCTTGCTTTTCGCCAGGTAGGCAAAAGCACCGACGATACTCGTCTTGCCAGTACCTCCCTTACCGCTCAGGACAACGATTTCTTTCATCCACAATCTCCGTGATTTTATCAAAAAGTCCGATAAATTCCTTCTGCCATGCCGGTATTCCTTCGGCCAGCGTGATGCCGCGCGAATAGAGGCGGGCGATTTCCATGTCCAGCGGTACGGTCATCAGGACGGGGATATATTCCGATTCGCAGTAATCAATCACGTTTTTATCACCGTTACCCGCTCGATTAAGAACTACGCCGCAGGGTATGCCGAGCTCCTTCATCGTGGCTACCGCCAGCTTCAGGTCGTTAAGACCGAAAGGTGTCGGTTCGGTCACCAGCAGGCAGAAATCGCTGCCTTTAACCGATTCCACCACCGGGCAGGATGTACCGGGTGGGGCATCGATAATAGCGACACCGTCGTTATTAGTGCGTTCCTTTACCTTACGGATTACGGGGGGCGCCATGGCTTCTCCAACGGTTAGCCTGCCCTGCGTGAAGTCAATACTGTCCGCTTTACCCGACTCGATAACCCCGGTTTCCCTGTTTTCCTCGGTTATCGCCTTTTCCGGGCAGAGATAGCTGCAGGCTCCACAGCCATGACAGAGCTCGGGGAACGTCAGCACATATTCCCCGGCAACCGCGATGGCGTTAAAAGCGCATACCTCGGCACAACGACCGCACCGGGTACATATGGCCTCATCGACAACGGGTACGGGTATCCCAACCGCTTCTGTCCTGTCGATAACCGGTCTAATAAATATATGGTCATTCGGCTCCTCGACATCGCAGTCCAGAAGCTGTACCTGAGCTTTATTTCTCAGTGATAGAGCCAGGCTGGTGGCAATCAGGGTTTTCCCCGTACCGCCTTTGCCGCTGGCGACGGATATTATCATATTATCCTCTTACCATTTTCGTGCCGCACTTGGGGCAGTTCATGTCATAACAGGGTGTCCCCCATCGGTGAGGTACCTTCTCACCACAGCTCGGGCAGACACAATTTCCGCTGGGTCCGGCACCGGGCCGATTACCACCCATCCTGCCGCCCCGCTGTCCGCGTCCGGTGGGAGGCCCTGTTCCATCTCCTCTGGGCATGATATTACCTCCGGTTTTTAATTGTTATTTACCTTTATTCATTCCGGAATGAGAGGATACGTTTGCTTCTGAAATGGCATTATACTTTCCCGCTTTATAGCTAGCCACGGCTTCCTGTACTGAACCGGAAACACCGGTCATAACCGAGATTTTGGCGGCTTTAAGGACATTGAAAGCATTGGGGCCGCAGTTACCGGTCAGTACCGCCTCCACACCTTTTCCTACGATTAGCTGAGCGGTAGCGATACCGGCGCCACCCCCGGCAGCAGCGCTGGAGTTCTCGATACCCTCGAACTCCATGGTGTCGGGGTCAACGATAACAAAATACTGGCAGCGTCCAAAGCGCGGGTCAACCTGGGCGCTCAGGTTTGGCGCTGTAGCTGATACGGCGATTTTCATGAACCTGTTTCCTCCCTCGACATATTAATTTTCAATGCGGCTGGAAACACAACCTTTCCAGCCCGAGCAGGGCTGAGATACCAGCCCCGGTGACACCAAAGATAATGAGTCTTTTTCCGTGGGTATCCGCCAGCGTCTTAATCTCATCGTAAGTCGCATTGACGACAGTGCTGGAGGTAGCCAGCACGATATCGCACCAGCTAATCAACCTTTCGGTATCGGTGCGCCCGTCCCAGATTTCGGCGCCGAATTTCTTCGTGCCGATATTCTTGGGATTCAGGTCGGTACAGCGGACATTATCCGCTCCCAGCGTCGTTACCAGATTTTCCAGGATAGCTGGCTGGTAGCCAATCATACCCAATTTTACACGGCCGAACTTTTCCAGTATATATTGCGCTATTTCACCGGCGCATTTCTCCGGCTCCTCATCATGGCAGTGACGGACGCCCGTGACCATATCCAGGTGTGACATGACCGCGTTGAGAGTGGCATCGAACACCGCCCGGTTATCAGTAGAATCCAGAGTCATATCCAGGACATCATTCAGAGAGCCTTTGAATTCATTGGGCCTATCCGTGAAAGCCTGCCCGTAGCTGTCCCTGAACCTGGCCTCAATCATAACCTCTCTACCCTCCAGCAGGGGAAAGTCTTGCCGGGAAGGACTGCCGATAGCCTCTTCAGCCGTCAGCGTTCCGACGGTAACCTCCACCAGCTCATCACCGAAATTATGTTCGGCGACAATCTCCTGAAGTTTTTCCTTTGCTTTTTCGATGATGGATTTCATTGCTGGTATTCCATTATTTCCTCAGCATTGACGAAGTACCCCAGCTCTTCGAAAACGGCTTTGCCCTCTGCCGATGTTATGAAATCGATGAAATTTTGTGCCTTTTCTGTATCACGACAATATCTAGTAATCGCTATCTGCATCTCACCGATGCCGGTAATCTGTTCGGGAGGGAGGAAGATGTTTTCAATCTTGTCCGCATTTTGTACCGCGTAGAAGTGCCAGAGAATACCGGCATCCGCCTGTTCCATTATCAACACCGTCAGCAGGTTGTCGGGTCGGGCTGCTTCGGTGACGATATTTTTACCGATTTCTTCGGCGAGTCCGGCCTTGGCGAAAATTTCCGGTGAGTACTTGCCCAGCAGGGTAGTTTCCGGACGTGTAACCGCTACCTTAACGCCCGGACGGGCCAAGTCAGCCAGGGTATGAATATTACCGGGATTACCTTTAGGTACGGCGATAACCGGAATCATGTAAGCCACGCTGACAACGGTATCCGGTTCTATTGCCTGTTTCTCGATGGCTTTCTCTATAAAACTCTGCTCAGGGGCGATGTATAAGTCGCCGCTTTTTGCCAATGTCATCTGGGAGAGAACCTCGCCACCGCCACTGTAGGTAACCTCTACTCTGATACCGTACTGTTCCTGGAACTGCTGGCAGATTGCGTCAATGGCCGGTTTGGCACCGGCGGCAGCAAAGATGCTCAGTACCGGAGATTCTCCGGAACAGGCAGGGACCAGACCCAAAGCTGCGGCCAAGAGTACGGCGAAAGGGGTTATTAACAGGGTATGTTGGTTCGGCTTTGAGAGCAATTTAATTGCCACCTTTCCTCATGGTGAGTCTTCGGACGCCTTTGATCTGCCGGTAGGTCGCCCCCTGGCTGACGCTGCGCAGCACGGTTTCCGGCTCGGTCACCAGTGTTCCCGCGACGGCGTCAATTCCCCAATCGAAGAGAACGGGTGAAAGCGGCGCCGTCCCTCCGAGAACGACGATATACGCATCGGAGCGACAGAGAGCAAGTAAATTTTCGATGGTATGATTGGTAAAAGCGGTGCCGGTAATACCGACGATGTCCGCTTCGGGGAGAATATTTTCAGATTCTGCTTCGCCGAGGTCGCCTTCCCGGGGATTTTTTTCAATGACGGATAGCCCGCCAGCCACGGTGCGAAGACGTGAAATAAACGGAAAGTGCCCGACCACAACCAATTTCTTTCCCTCTCCTTTACTCATGAGAAGGTCACCGGCATTGAGTTCTTCACAGCTGCTTTCATCGACCCTGATAAGGGAGTTGATGGCAGCCATGCCTATAGCTGCCTCGACTTCACTCGATGAGAGAGCCATATGGGACAGGCTTTCCGGGCTCTCGTCAAGTAAAAATCCGGCGTTTTTCACGGGGCTTTTATCATGGTGGGGACCGGAGTCGTGGGGTGTTGACGCCAGGCCGCATTGCCGCGTTAACACGGCTGTCTGGAAGGGTCCCTGGCGGATATCCCGCAACGGAGCCTGGAAATCCAGTGTAGAAAGAACGTCAGTAATTATCTTCATCGTCTGTTCTCAAAACCCAGAAAGCAGGTATCATACGTTCCGTCCGCGACGTTTACTCCGGCCTCTCCTTCCCTGTCCGTATTCCGCTAAAGGTATTGCCTGTACATCCGGTGTACTGCATGTCGGGCAGTATTCGGGTGCGGCGTTGGCGGATTTTGCCAGGTCCCATTCATGCCCGCGGCGACAGCGAAAGCGGTTAAAAGCCGTCTCAAAATTCCCTCCCTTGATGTTTACGGCTTTGCCGTTGAGGATGGCGTCGGCTATCTTCTGTCGCGCGGATGCCAGTACCCGCTGGAAGGTCGGCCGCGATATATTCATCTTTTCCGCGCCTTCTCCCTGCTCCAGTCCTTCCAGGTCTTTAAGCCGCAGAGCCTCGGCTTCTTCTACGGAAAGAACCACTTCTCCCAGAGTGCTTAGCGGTATGCCGGCCGGCTTGAAATAGGTTACCTCGGGCAGGTAGGCTACTCTTCTGCATTTTTGCGGTCGAGGCATTTCTATCGTAAATCCTTCCTGAGTAATGAGCATATGCTCATAATAATACTATCATATAATTCATGAGGAGTCAATACCTGCTGATACGGATTGGTGAGACCAGATGAAGAAGGGAGCAGTTAGTTTTTAAGTATGAGAATTCCAATGGTACGATACCAAGATAAAGCAATTACTCAGCCATTTAGATGTTATTGCAATATTCCCGCTATTATTCTGATATAGAATTCTTTTCTTCCCTCTCCCGCAGCAGGTCGATTTGTCGCTGTAGCTTCTTCTGTTTCCGTTGCATATAGAAGACGTAACCGAAAACTACTGCCCATATCACTGTATAAGCTGCCAGGAGGTATCCCGCGTTTTCCATCCGAATATTCTCCTAATCGCTCTGAATATTTTTCATATGTTTTATCTCGGCTTCCATTGTTTTCAGACTGGTACTCTGCATAACCAGGATAACGTACAGAACCGTGAAAGCGGCCAGGCAGACCAGCAACGTTATCAGCATGGAATTTTCCAGGCCACCCTCGAAGATAATGGTGGTGGGGTGCTGTGTCCGCCAGAGGTTTACGGTAAAAAATACAATTGGCACATCGATGAACCCGACGATTCCTATCACCGCACTGTACCGGGCGCCGCGGGCGGAATCGGTGGCCAGACTGCGTACCAGAAGATACCCGATGTATATCAGCCAGAGCACCAGTGAGGTTGTCAGGCGGGCATCCCAGGTCCACCAGATACCCCAGGCCGGTTTCGCCCATATCGGCCCGGTTATCAGGACCAGTGTGGTGAAGATAACGCCAATCTCCGCCGAGGCGCAGCCGATGGCATCCCATTTGGTGGTTCGCTTCCGGAGGTAGAGAATGCTGGAAATGAAAGTTATGAAAAATGCCAGAAAACTCACCCAGGCGACGGGCACGTGGAAATAGAATATGCGTTGCACGATACCGGATTCTTTCTCCGTGGGTACGTAGACGAAGACCATGCTGAGTGCCGCTACCATCAGGGCGAACCCCAGTCCCCATAATATGAGGTTTCTTACAGTGTGATTGTTATCCATATTATTATCAAGCTAATATAAGAACTGACTACTCCTCGATCACGTATTCAAAAACAAGCGTCGCTATCACCAGGTAAATAATATCAAAGGCTACCATAATTTGCAGCCATGTTGAAATTTCTCCCCAGGGCATTCCTGCCAGTACCGGCCCCGTAGCCTTGACGGCGGAGACTATTACCGGTACCACCACCGGTAGTAACAGTACCGGCAGCATGATGTCTCTCGACCGCGTGTTTACAGCCAGAGCCGAAAAAAGCGTGCCCACGGCGGAAAATCCCAGGAGAGCCAGTATGATAATCAGGGCAAGCCTCGGGAGGAAGATAGGCAGGTTAAAAAGAGCTAAAAATACTGGCGTTATTACCACGGCTATCACCAGCATGAAGGTAAAAATACCCGCCAGCTTTCCCCAGTAGATAACAGAGCGGTCCACGGGACAGAGCATCAGTCCCTCCAGTCGGGAGTTTTCTTTCTCTATAGCGAAGGTACGGTTCAGCCCGATTACCCCCCCGAAGGTTAAAGCCACCCATAATATACCCGAGGCGACGGTGTCACTTGCTCCGGTTCCGGTATCAAAAGCAAAGTTGAAAATCACCAGCACCAGCAGGATAAAAACAAGCACGGAAACGATTATCTCCTTGGTGCGGAATTCATTTAGCAAATCCTTCCAGAAAATTGCGAGTATTTTAGTAAACGCTCTGTTCATCTGCCTGTTCCGGTATAACGGTCATAGATTTCCCTGAAATCAAGTCCCGCCAGTTCCTGCCCCGATACCCGGTATACGATTTTCCCCTTATGAACTATCGCTATTCTATCGCCCAGTTTTAGCCCACGTTCCAGGTTATGGGTGGTTATCACCACCGTACGACTACCGTAATCGTTATCGCTCAGGACATCCCTCACCATGTCGCTGGCATGCGGGTCAAGGCCGACTTCCGGTTCATCGAGAAATAGGAACGAGGGGTTGTGGAGGACGGCGCGGGCCAGGGAAGCCCTCTGTTGCAGACCCCGCGAAAGTGTGCCCACCTTGTCGTGAACACGTGATTCGAGTTGCGCCCAGGCAACAACCTCCCGGATTCGCTTATCCGCATCCCCAATGTCGTACATTTTCGCGTAGAATTTCAGGTTCTCAAAAATGGTGAGGTCGTCGTAGAGAAAAGTCTGGTGACTGACCAGACTCAACTTACGCCGGATTTCGGTCGGTTTATCGCGGATGTCGATGCCGTCAAGGAACACCCTGCCGGCCGACGGCTTGAGCAGCGTGGACATAATTTTAAGCAGCGTAGTCTTGCCGGCACCGTTGGGACCGAAGATAACCAGGCACTCGCCCGGATTTACCCCGAGGTCAATACCACACAGGGCAAGGTGTTCACCGAAGGACTTTTCCAGTCCGCGCACCTCGATGGCCCGGGTTGGGGACACTGGCTTATCTGCGTTCACGACTACCTGACCTCTTCCTTCTTCGTATCAGATAAAAGGCCATGCTCACGACGACCAAAGCTATAATTATCCATATAATATAAAGAGGAAAGCCACCGCTTTTAGTTAAATCGGAAAGCTGGAGATTTATTACTGTTTTACGCGATAGATTTGTTCCCTCAAAGCGGATATAGGATTTGCCAGAATCGATAACCAGCGGTTCGGTTGGGGCTAGCTGGGTTACCGCTGCCTCGATATCCTCTCCGCCGATTAGCACCTCCAGGTTATCGGTCGGGTAATCGACTGTGAGAAACACGGTAAAATCAACGGCGTCAGGTTTCGGCATACGATAGGCGTAGGCAAGCTGTCGTTCACCGGGAGGAAACGGTACCAGATAGGTAATCATATTATCTTCCAGAAGCTGGAAATCTATCACTAGTTGCTCGGGGGCCTCAAATTCATAGGCTCCCTCAGGCAGGGTAAAGTCCAGCACGCCGTCCGACCTCAGGTATGTCTTGTCTCCGTCGTTAATCAGCCAGTGGTATTCGGTTATTATTAGAGTTTCCTCCTCGACATCCACTATTTTGCGGGTCAGTTCAATCCATATTGAATCATCGCTATCGGTTGTGTCGCAAACTCCTATCTCCACGAATGCTGTCGCTGCTTCGGATTCAAATTCAACCGGATAGTAGTAGTCAACATCCAGGTATCTGGCGGCAATTAAATATACATGTTCCGGATTAATACCATCAAACTGGAATTTCCCCTCGTTGTCGGTTATGGTAATCACTGTATCAGCCAGTGTGTCATTTATATAGATAAGGAGGGTAATCTCAACCCCCGCAACGCTAACACTGCCCTGAGTATCGTTTAACACCTGGCCGCTGATTACGCCTTCACCGGATTCCTGAGCTAAAGCAGGCGTCGGTATTCCCACGAGGAGTAATATAATAATGAATAATATTATACGGTGGCGCATCTTCTATCCCGTACCTCTGGAAGATTGCTTCTCCCTGAAGGAGAAAGATACGGCGCCGCCTAACAGGAAAAATCCACCACCGGCCCATATCCAGACAATCATGGGATTCACCAGTACCCGGAAAGTTGCTGATTTATCATCCGGGTCGAAAGCGGTCCAGACCAGTGAAACGAATAAGTCCTCTGCCGCCGCGGTGCGTACGGCAACTTCGGCGAAGAAATTATCATGGCTGAACCAGTAAGCGTAGCTGGGATGCATCGTAGTTACCTCTTTATCACTCCTGCTCACCAGCACCTTGGCAACCGCGCTAATCTTAGCACTATCCTGCTTGAATGTCAGTTCCTGGTAAGTAAGTTCGTATTTGCTGACACTGGCCGTCTCGCCGATATCAAGCGTTACCGTTTTCTCTATGCTGTAGAATGATGATGCGATAATACCGAGGGCAAGAAGGATTATCCCGATATGGGCGATAAAGCCGCCGTAGCGTGCCCGGTTACTGTTGATAAGAGAAAAGAATGCCTGAAAATAGTTGATTTTCTGGTTGTTGTGGCGTACTGCGGTTCCTCGCCACCATTCCCGGAAAATCACGAATAACACCAGACCGCAAATCAGTACCACGGCTATATACCAGTTGCCTGTACCGGTGGTGAGAATTACTGCGGAAACGATGGTGCCGGCGAGGAGGAAGATTATTATATTGCGCCCTGGTGATTTCCACGTCGATTTCCCCCAGCCGAGCAGGGGGCAGACCCCCATGAGTAATACCAGGAGAAGCATTATCGGCCCGCAGGTACTGTCGAAATAGCTGCGCTCCAGGGCTATTTTCGTGCCTCCCACGCCCTCGATTATTCCCGGCAATACCGTCCCTATTAAAATGATAATCACCAGCACTATCAGGATGATGTTGGTGAAAAGGAAAGCACTCTCTCTCGATATCAGGGACGGTGGACTTTCCTTGCTCCTGATGTCGCGGTGGCGTATATATATCAGTATCAGTGACCCGATTACCACCACTATCATCGCTCCCAGAATGTACGGCGGAAAGGATGAACCGTAGAATCCGTGCAGGGGAGACTCGATACCGCCATGGGTGATGAAAGGACTGAGCAGGGTGAACACAAAAGTAAATACAATGAGGTATAAGCCCCACGCGGTCAGGTAGTTCCTCTGGCGGCCCATTACCATCGAGTGGAGGAAAGCGGTCCCCAGCAACCAGGGCATCAGCCCCGCATTCTCCACGGGGTCCCAGGCCCAGTAACCTCCCCAGCCCAGCTCGTTGTAAGACCACCACATACCGACGATATTGCCTACGCCCAGGGCACACCAGGCGAAGATTGCCCAGTGTCGTACGAGGGTATTGCGCCATATGTCCGGACTGCGGTCGATAACCGCTGCCATCACCAGAGCGAAAACGATGGTAAAACCGGCAAATCCTAGGTAGAGAAGCGGGGGATGCACCAGCATGCCGAAGTTCTGCAACAGCGGATTCAAACCGAAGCCGTCACTGACGGGAGAACTCTGAGGTGCGAAGACATTACCCACCAGCACTACCAGGCATATATAGAATGCTTCGATAACGACCAGGATAGCCATGGTACAGGCGGTCATGCGTCGGTCGGCTTTACCCGTCAGACAGACCAGCAGTGCTGAAAACAGTGATATCAGCCACCCCCATAAGAACACCGAGCCTGCTTTATCGGCATAGAGAGCGCTTAAAGAATACAGAGGAGAAAGGTCATGACTGGAATGCTCGGCGACAATCTTCACGCTGAAATCATCGGTAAAAAAAGCGTAAAGAACTACGGCTAATGCCAGTGTGTACAACCCGAATATTCCCAGGATACCGTACCGCGCACCTTTATAAAACCGCCCGGATTCACTCCTCGCAGCGGATATGGAAGCCAGTAACGAGAAAATGGCGACTGGCAGAGCAATAATTAGGGCGATCCGTCCGATTTCTATCATTTAATCTATTCTAGCAGAGCTTCATACTTGGAGGAGCATCTCAAAATGAGCTGTGAGGCGTGAAACATGCCGTCGGAGCCGTATTTCCCTTCTACCAGGATGGCGGAACCTTCCTTGAAATTGCTGGGTTGTGCTCCGTTATATAAAACCGGCAGATTCTGGTCGCCCTCGGTGATGATAAAGCTTAGTTTGACTTTTTCCGCGTCCCAGGCGACGGAACCGTCCACCACCGTGCCGGCCACTCGTACATTATTGTCACCGATTTTTTCGATATCTTCGTAAAATTCGCTAACTCCCTGGTAGTAACTGCCCATGTTTTGAAGAATAACTATTACCAGATATATTACCGCCGCTAATACTATCACACCCCCGATTACGTATTTTTTTTTCATGATAACGGTATCTCTTGAATGGCTTGCCCGGTTTCAAGTCTACTCTGGATATATTTGGACTGTCAAACACCGGAGATGTTGACTTAACCTACCCCTGTATGGTATTATCCATGCTGGAATGCTACGAGGGAATAAAAAAGGATTTCACCGTATTGACACTATCCCTGCTTTCAAAGCTTTCTCTTTCTATCCACCGGTATTACCTTACAGCCCCATCATTTTATCTGACGGATCTCTAAACCGGTGTGCACATATATTAAAAACAACTAAATAATCATGGAGGGTTACTGATGCGTTTGAAATTATGGATTACCTTGGGCTCGATAGTGATTCTGCTGGCATCGTTGTTATCAATGCCGGTACTCACCGCCTGCGGTGGGGGAGAAGAAACCACAACACAACCCACAGCAACATCTCCCACAACTACAGTAGCAGAAAAATCGGAATTTGATATAGTCAAGGCGGTCATTGCCGATTACCTGACAAGTCCCGCCAGTAACATGAAGGCTTCCGACCTTCACATGGCAATTGCTGAAGGCGACGCTCCTTATATCGTCAGCCTGCGGAGTACCGCCGATTATGCCAAGGGGCATATTCCCGGTGCTGTCAACATAGCCTTCGGCGAACTGACCACTTTACCCAAGGATGAAGAAATTCTCGTCTACTGCTATACCGGGCAATCGGCCTCCTTTGCTGCTGCCGTACTCGGTGTCCTGAATTATGACGTAACCAACCTGCTCCACGGTATGTCCAGCTGGTCTGATGACCCCGATGTCTACGTCTCACGCTTTGACCCGGCTACCGGTCAGGGTAACTTCGCTGTCGAGACGACCGCTAACTCTGGTGGCTCCTATGCCATGCCCGTGTTGAATAACACGGCTTCTAATGACGAGGCTGAGATTGTACTGGCTGCAGCGAAGACCGTTTCACCCAAGTACATCACCGCCGCCGACCTGAACATGAAGATAGCCGAGAGCGAAGATATGACCATCATCGACCTGCGCGCTGCGGAAAACTACGCCGCGGGTCATATCAAAGGGGCTATTAATTTTGGTCTTACAGCTCTGCTGGATAATCTTGGTAAAATAAACCCCGACGCACCGGTGTACGTATACTGTTACACCGGACACACGGCGGCTCAGGCTGCGGCTTTACTGCAGATGCTGGGTTACGATGCCTACAGTGTCAAGTTCGGCATGTGCGGCTGGAGTTCCGACCCCGATATTAATGCCGGCAAGTGCTTCGATCCTGCCAGCGCCGCGGGTTACGCCACGGAAAAGTAGAAAAATGCAATATTTCTGCCTGCTCAGGATGATTATCCGGGCAGGCAGGATAATAACAGAGGGTTGCCCTGTAACATAATTTAATATAATACCGGAGAGGTTGATGAAAAAACTCGTTATGGCAGTTCCCATAATCATTGTCATGATTGCTTTAGTCGCCATTGGGTGTAGCAATAAAGGGTTAGTTGGACCTGAAGACGAGGAAGAACTAACCAATAGCTGCGTTGACTGCCATACCGATAAAGCGCTCCTCCAGGAACTGGCGGTTGTCGAAGAAGAAATCGTATCAGAGGAAACAACGGGCGAAGGCTGAGGCGGAGATTTACCTCCGTTGGAGGCATGGGAAAAAGTCTGGGTTAAGGATGCTGAGTTCCTGCTGAGCACCCATGGTAGTGTGGGTTGTGTTATCTGCCACGGTGGTGACAGCCAGGAAGAAGTCAAAGAGCTGGCGCATCTAAATCTGATAATCGACCCGTCCGATGGGGATTGCAACACCTGTCACTTGGATGTAGCTCAATCTCACGATCTAAGTCTTCATGCTACTTTGAGTGGTTTTAAATCAGCACTGGAAGCCAGGGGCGGGGATCTTTCCGAGGGTTCTGCGTTGGCGACGGCGATGGAAAACCACTGCCAGGAGTGTCATACCACCTGCGGGCAATGTCATGTCAGCCGACCGGACGAGCTTGGCGGCGGTCTTGTTTCCGGCCATGAGTTTCGCCTGACTCCGTCGATGCAATACAACTGTATTGCCTGTCACGGTGCCCGTGTTGGCGCGGAATACCTTGGAGAAAACGCAGGCTTTCCCGCTGACGTCCACTGGACCCAGGCAACCATGCTGTGTACCGATTGCCACAGTCAGGAGCTTCACGGTTCAGGATATTTGTCAGATTCCCGTTACGATAATCCGAATGTAGCAAGGTGCGAAGACTGCCACGAGGATGTCTGGACAAACACTGAAGGCAATCCCCAGCACGAGCAGCACCTGAGTGACCTTTCCTGCTATGTCTGCCATTCCGTGGCCTACAAGAACTGCTACGGATGTCACGTTTCCATAGACCCGGAAGGATTACCCTGCCGCACCAGCGAGCCGTCCCAGATGCAGTTTGAAATCGGCCAGAATCCGTTGCGGTCATCCGAAAGGCCTTATAAATATGTGGTGCTCCGTCATGTACCGACCTGTTCCGGTACCTGCGACTTCTATGGCGAAAATCTCTTCCCCAATTTCAATGATGTTTCAACCTGGAAGTATGCCACTCCCCACAACATTCAGTTGCACACACCTCAAAACGAGAGCTGCGATGCCTGTCATGGCAATGCCGATTTGTTCCTGACCGAAGAAGATATCAGGATTGATGAGAAAAACGCCAACCAGGACGTTATCGTTACTGATTTACCGGAAACGGTAGGGAAATAGATACATTATGGAGATAACTCGCAGGGATTTTATAAAGGGCGGAGCCGGAGCTACAGGACTGATACTATTAACGCCGACAGCCATGGCTATGGCTAAAAATTCGCAGACCAGTGCCGGCAAAGCCATGCTGATTGATGTTACCAAATGCGTTAACTGCTGGTGGTGTTACGCTGCCTGTAAAGAATACAACCAGCTCCCCGAGACTGTTAAGCCCGACTTGGAGCAACCTCCGGAACTCTCGCCCGATGTCTGGACAACGCTCCATCCGGTCATGAAGGATGACCGGTGGGTCTCAAGAAAAAAGGCGTGTAACCATTGCACCGATGCTGCCTGTGTTGAAGTCTGTCCCACCGGAGCCTTGAGTTATAACGAGATGGGTTTTGTCCAGTATGAAAAAGAAAAATGCTCCGGTTGTGGTTACTGCGCTGAATTCTGTCCTTTTGATGTGCCCCAGATGGAAACAAATAAGGTAACCGGGGTAGCCATCATGAATAAATGCACTTTCTGCTGCGACCGTGTTGCCAATGGTGAGCAGCCTGCCTGTGCCGCCGCCTGCACCACGGGGGCCATTAAATATGGAGAGCGCACGGAGTTGATTACTGAAGCTGAGGAAAGGATTGCCCTTCTTCGTCAAAGCAATCCCGGGGCTTCGGTTTATGGTATTGATGAAATGCAGGGTTTGCACGTAATGTATATCCTCGATGATTCTCCGGAGGTGTACGGACTGCCAGCCGACCCCGAAGTGCCACCCACCACTACCCTCCGCAGTATATTGAAGTGGCTCGGCTCCGGACTGGCGATCGCCGCGATAGCCGGTTTTGGATTGAATTACCTGGTCGCCCGTATGAGAATGAAAAGGGGAGAAGAGTAAATGGCAGAACCGAGAGTAGTCGAACGCTTCAGGAAACGCACTATCTGGTTTCACTGGATTCATACGGCGGCTTTTCTGGTGTTACTGGTTACCGGCGCTATTCTGTTTCTTCCCGGCCTGGGAGCGCCGGCCGCGGGCGGAATCACGAGGTCCCTCCATCGTATTGCCGCGGTTGTCTTTATTGCGGCACCGGTATTATATACTATCATCAATCCTAAAATGTCGTGGCGCTTTGTAAAAGAAACCTTTACCTGGGGTAAGGATGATATAAAATGGCTGCAGGCGGCGCCCGATTATTATTTCGGCGGCGGCGAGTCGAGGATGATTCCACAGGGACACGTGAATACCGGACAGAAGATGTGGGAATTCATTACGCTATTTACCGGGATTCTGTTTGTGGTAACCGGACTCTTAATGTGGTTCCTCAAGGATACTCTATCGCCAGGTGTTTTCCAGTGGATGGTTATTGTTCACGATTTTGCCTTTATTCTAGCTTTCCTCATGCTGCTGGTACATATCTATACCGGTTCTCTTCATCCTAGAATGAAAGAATCCCTGCGTTCAATGTGGGATGGTAAAGTATCCAGGGGTTATGCCAGGAGTCACTACAGCAAATGGTACGATGAAATATCTAAAGGTAGCGGTTAGCAATTTTTAGATATAACCGGCGTCTACTCACCTAAGTGCACCCTCCCCCACACTCCCACCACGCGTACCATGGATTCATAGACACTGGGGTCTGATTTACTACCCTTCGGAGCACAGATTTTTATATAATTGTTCAATACCAGAGCTCCAACACTATCAATCGCAGAACGCACGGCTGCCAGTTGAGTCACTATACTTTCACATTCACGTTCATCAGTAACCATTTTCTGAAGACCGCGTACCTGACCTTCTATCCGTTTGAGTCGCTTCACTATTGCTTCTCTTGTTACCTCTGTTTTGTTTTCGGTCGTCATAGCTTCCTCCGTCGGGGAATATATCACCGAAGTATATTTTACCTAATAATTTTACCTTACTAGACAGTAAATTCCAACATAGAGTGTTGACAGAAGAAATGGCAGGTGGTAAGCTATACCCCAGTAGGGTATCTTCGGCTTAGCTACCCTATTGCTCCAGTGGATTGCCCGGCTTTTTCAGGTCGGGTAATTCATTTTTTATAACTTTGCTGCAGTTTTTCTTGTGATTGAAGGTTGGAGCAATCCTGTCTGTTAATATTCTCTCTTATCGTCTTACCCATGGACGTTTATAAACAAAAAGTCATGTGATAGTGTTAACGTTTTGCATCTGAGATGGCAAATAACATATATTTGAAATATCCATCCATAATACGTATAAACATAACTATGAAGGAGGATATAATGACTACCCTGGATAAACTGGAGAATATCAAACACGGGCCGAATATTGTTGAGTTGAAGCCCTGGAAATCGATTCACGATACTATCATGGCGCCGATGATCACGGCACTGGGCGCCAAGGACATTCCCGAATCAAACCTGGCAATTGGCTTCGCCTATATTACGAAACCCGAGACGCTGGGCATCGAAACCCACCAGCACCCGTTCGACCAGTGGGTGTTTCTCATCGGGGGCGATGGCAATAATTTCCTCGACTTCGATGCTGATATTGAAATGTATCTGGACGGGGAAACAAAAAAGGTCAATTACCCCTGTTATTTCTTTATTCCCAAGGGCGTGGCTCACTGCCCCCTGGTTATCAAACGCGTGGGTAAGCCCTTGATATTTATCGATGCCAGGATTACCGAGGAGGCGTCGGTCAGGCCGTCTTAGTCTCTCGTTCGCCCGGGTTATTCACCTACGGCGGGTAATATTCAGATAATACGCGGGACCGGGGACTCCTGGTAGTGAAACTAATCCAGAGAGCATTATCGACATAATTACAGTTTTTGTTGACCAAATATTACCCTGAAAATCAACTGGTAAAAGGGGGTAAGTGCATCATGAACAGAGTTAAAAACAGCGTCGGTATCTGGGCCTTCGGTGCCAATGCCACGCGTTTCATGCCGGCGGGGTATCATCCTGAGGGGATGCAGGAGGACATGCCTGCCAAGGTACGGCGGGTTGTCGACGGTCTGGGTGAACTTGCCGATGGTTATGAGTTCCACTATCCCGGCGAGGTCAATGAAGGTAACGTCGATAAGGTCAGGGATGCCCTGGGCACGGCTGACCTGTACTGCATCGCCCTGGGCCTTTTCAACAACCCCAGATATGCCCTTGGTTCGTTTATCAATCCGGACGAGAAATTGAGGAAAGAAGCCATCGCCACGACCCGGAGAGGTATCGAGCTGGCTGCAGCCGTCGGTGCCAAGTTCATCATTTGGCCGGGTGGCGAAGGTTATAACTACCCATTCCAGATTCCTTATAGGGAAGTCTGGGAACATTTTATAGATGCTATCGCCGATGCCGTAGCCTGGGCTAACGAGCGCGGTGTGGTGGTCCTCCTGGAGCACAAAAACTCGGAGCCGGCCATGCGGATACTGATGCGGGACATTGGTATGACCATGTTCGTCATCAACAAGGTCAGGGAAAAGGGCGTCGCCGTGGATAACCTCAAGGTAAATATGGACTGGCAGCACCTCATCATGAACGGCGAACCTCTCAGTGAATATGCCGCCCTGTTGGCCGGTGAAGGCCTGCTGGGGCACCAGCACGGCAATTCCGGTTGGGGTAACTTTGACGACGATAATATGGTCGGGGCTTCGTTTTTCATGCAGACGTTGGAACTGGCGCTGACGTTACGCCGGTGCGGTTACGGCCGGAACGGAGAACGGGTGGGTTTCGATCTTTTCCCCTACACGGAAGACCAGGTAGAAGCCGTCCGGCGCAGCATCTACCAGTGGGAGTATATCGACTCCATTGCCGCCAGGATTGATGATAAGGCTCTGGCGCAGGCTCAGGCAGCCCACGATGCTGTAGCCGCTTACGAGGTCATCTACCGTGCCCTGGGCCTTGACGAGGATTTCATCCGCAGAGTTCACGAAAGTCGTAGAACCGATTAAGGGAGAGAACGATGGATATTTACCGTGATAATACCAGGGGGACCGGTGAAAGGACTCAAGACCTCCTCGCCGGGATGACCCTTGAGGAGAAGATAGCCCAGCTGGGTAGCATCACCCCGACACCTCTGCTGGAAAATGGCCGGTTTTCCGGTAGTAAAGCTGCTGGTATCATCAGTAACGGCATCGGGGAGATAAGCGCCGCGGCGCGGTCGTCCGGCCTGGAAGCCCGCGACCTTGCGGTACTGAATAACGCAATACAGAAGTATCTTGTAGAAAATACACGACTGGGCATACCGGCCATTATCCACGAGGAATGCCTGAACGGTTTCCGAGCAAAAGGGGCTACCATTTTCCCCCAGAACATCGGCCTGGCCAGCGCCTGGGAGCCGGAGCTTATCGGCAGGATGACCGGTGTTATCAGGCAACAGATGAGGGCTACCGGCATACACCAGGGCCTGGCGCCCGTCGTCGATATCGTCCGCGACCCCCGCTGGGGAAGAGTCGAGGAGACATTCGGAGAAGACCCCTATCTGGATGCTAGGATGGCGGTAGCCTACGTCAAAGGTCTGCAGGGTGAAGATATCAGACAGGGCATTATCGCCACGCTGAAACACTTCGCCGGGCATGGCCTGCCGGAGCGGGGATTGAACTCGTCTCCCTCGCATATACCCCCGAGACTATTCCGGGAAGTGTACCTCTATCCGTTCGAGCAGGCTGTCAGGGAAGGCGGTGTACTGTCGGTGATGAATGCCTATCACGAGATTGACGGCATTCCCTGTGCCGCCTCCGGGGCCCTCCTCACGGGTATCCTCAGGGAGGAGTGGGTATTCGACGGTATCGTGGTTTCCGACTATTTCTCGATACGCCAGTTGATGACCGTCCATGGGATAGCCCGTGATGATGGAGAGGCTGCCGCGCTGGCCCTGCAAGCCGGGATAGACAGCGAGCTGCCCGGTTTCGACTGTTATGCTAAGCCTTTGCGGGAGCAGGTGGAAAAAGGGAAGGTCCCCCTGGGTTTAGTCGACCGGGCGGTCTCCCGGATACTGGCCATGAAGTTCAGGCTCGGTCTCTTCGAGAACCCGTACGTCGACCCTGAAGCCGCCCCTGTCGTTATTGATACCCGGGAGCATCGTGAACTTGCCCTCGAGGCGGCGCGTAAGTCGATAGTACTTCTGAAAAACGAAGCGGAAATATTGCCGCTGAAGAAAAGCCTGAAGTCGATTGCCGTCATCGGGCCCAGCGCTGATAGCCAGAGGAATCTCATGGGAGATTACACCTTTCCTGCCTGTTATGGCTATAATTTCGATGTTGATGAGCAGAATCATACGGTGAATATAAAGTGGATTGACGATGACTACCGGGGCGACCGCGTGGTGATTCCCGCCGTGATAAGCCTGCTGGAAGGTATCAAATTAAAAGTTAAAGATGGTACACGGGTCATCTACGCACGGGGTTGTGAGATTAATGATACCTCGGAGGATGACTTTAATGAAGCTGTAAAGGCAGCGCGTGAGGCCGACATGGCTATAGTCGCGGTTGGCGGCAGGTCCGGTATGCTGCCGGAGTGCACCTGTGGTGAAATGAGGGACCGGGTGGAACTCGGCCTGCCCGGTGTCCAGGAAAAACTGGTCAGGGCCGTTTACGAAACAGGCACGCCCGTGGTTCTGGTGCTGGTCAACGGCCGACCGTATACCCTGAAATGGCTGGCCGAAAAGATACCGGCCATTATCGAGGCCTGGTTGCCCGGAGAAGAAGGCGGCACGGCCCTGGCGGATGTCCTCTTCGGCGATTATAATCCCGGCGGCAAGCTGCCCATAACTTTCCCGGAGAAAGAAGGGCAGATACCCGTTTACTACGCGCGCAAGCCGTCCGGCAGGAAAGCCCTGGTTTGGGGGGACTATGTCGATGGTAGTGCCCAACCCATTTATGAATTCGGGTACGGTCTCAGCTATACTACTTTTGAATTCAACGATTTGGTGATAAAGCCGGTTAAAATTCCCAAAGACGGAGAAGTAACTGTCAGGGTAGCCGTGAAAAACACGGGCAAGAGGGCCGGGGACGAGGTCGTTCAGCTTTACATAAACGATGTTATCGCCAGCGTCACCAGGCCGGTCAAAGAGTTGAAAGGTTTCAAGCGGATACACCTGGAGTCCGGTAAAAACGATACGGTAACGTTCAGTCTGCCAGCCGGGCTTCTCGCCTTTTATAATCTGAATATGGAACGCGTTGTCGAACCCGGTGCTTTTAAAGTGATGGTAGGGCGCTCTTCCGAAGATATCCTCCTTGAAGGCGAGTTCGAGGTCACGGAGTAATATCCCAGAAAAATGAAAAAGAAAAGGTTATCGTTAGGTCTGGACCTGAGTACCCAGGGCATCTCCGCCGTGTTACTGGATATCGATTCGAGGGCCAAGGTTTTTGAACACTCTCTGGACTTTTGTAAAGACCCGCGACTGAATATCTTCGGAATCGGGCAAGAGGACTATATATTACCCCCGGCTGAAGAAGGCGAAGCTAGCCAGCCACCCGGGATGTATTTTGCATCGCTGGACGCCATTTTCACCGACCTTAAAGCTGCTGTGAACACGGAGGATGTCGTTGTCGTTAATACTTCCGCCCAGCAGCACGGCCATGTCTATCTGAACAATCGGGTGCAATCGATTTTCCGCAGGCTGACAGAGGAAGACTCTGCTGGTTCGAAACTGGTTAGTTTATTAGAGGGTAGCCTGGCGTATGACCGGGCGCCAATATGGATGACCTCCAGCACCGCAAAAGAAGCGGAGTCCATCCGCAGCCGTGTCGGTGGGAAGGAGCGGGTAATAGCATTATCCGGCTCAGACGCGCCACTCAGGTTTACCGGTGTCGTCATGAGAAAAATCGCCCGTCAGTTCCCGGATGTATACCGCCGGACGCAGAATATTCAGCTGCTCAGCAGCCTGGTCCCGGCTGTCTTAACGGGTAATTCCAGAGCGCCGGTAGATTACGGAAACGCCTGCGGAATGTCTCTGATGGATTACCGGCGGAAATGCTGGTCCGGTGCTTTAATCAAGGCTGTTGCCGATGGATTACCTGGCGGTGAAGACACTTTACGGGACAAACTTCCCCACCTGGTGGCACCGGATGCCGTGGTGGGGAATATCGCGGCATACTTCGTACAGAAATACGGTCTCCCTCCTTCGTGTTTAATAATAGCTGGCTCGGGGGATAATCCACAGTCGAAAGCGCTGTCAACCGGCGATTTGTTGAGTCTGGGCACCAGTATCGTCAATATGGTTGCTACCGATGGAAAAACCCTGGACATGAATGGCTTCGCTAACGCGATGTACGACGGCGTGGGTCGTCCGTTTATCTTCGGGTGCCGCACCAATGGTGCGATGGTCTGGGACCGCCTGAGGGCGATGTACGGACTGAAAAAGGAAGAACATGGCCCCGCCGAGGCAGTACTGCGGCAAATGCCGGTAGCGCGAAGTCTCGTCTTCTGGCAGCCGAGAGAAGAGTCCTTTCCTCCCTCCGGAAAAATTGATATGATCAGAATAGGGGAGGAAACATCGAACCTGGGTACAGACTACGCCGGTCTTATCGAGACCACACTGGCGGCGGTATACCATCATTCGCGAGGTTTCACCGGGGAGGACATCGGGACCCTCCGGGTTACGGGCGGCGCCAGGAACAGCCCTGAAATCATCAGGCGGGTAGCTGCGATTTGGAATCGACCGGTAACGCCTGTGGAAGGTGGTGCGGCGCTGGGGGCCGCGGTAGCCGGGGCTGGCGCTTTCCTGAAGTCTGTTGGCGATACCTTTGATATTGAACGATACATTGATGAAGGTCTTCTGAAGAGAGGACAAACGGTATTACCCGAAACCGGAGATGTCCTGGCCTTTCACCGCCCCGGCGGTTATCTGGACAGATTTGCGGCGGCAGAGGCGAAGCTGTTAGTATAGCCACTCTGCGAGGAATAAGAAGTACCACCAATGAAACTCGAATCCATGTTCGAATTCGCTCTGGAAGCTAAGTCCAGGATACTATTAATAAAGGTATTAACTGTCTCCTGGAGGTTAGGGGGAAGATGCCTTGTCTGCATTAGATAGTTATTCATTTGCATTCACCCCCCGTTTTATTAATTTTTCTTGCAAAACTGGGTCAGCTCTTTGTCCTCTAGTTCTTCATATCTGAATATTTATAGTATTAACATACTCGGGCAAAATATCCGATTATTCATAGAGGAATACTTCACTGATATTGGTGTTCTCTACGATAATGTTTTCAGATTTAAGAAACCAAGTCTGGTGATTGTTAATTGATAAGTGAGTCTATTATTTCGGGATGTAAACTCTTTAATGGTTTATTTCAACATTCGCGTAGTAATGTGGTAGTCTTGGCGTGATACTGGGTATAAAACTCATGTCGGTAAGGTGTGTAATAACCCATTACTCTAGGTGCGGTACAAACTGTGGGAATTCCTCTAGATTATTCTATACCTTGCCGGCGGTAATAGGTGCGGGCACTTACCCCTGTCTTTTTGTTTACCGTGGCTATAATCTCCCCCTGGCTTAAGAGAATTTCCGCCTTGCGGAGCTTATTGATAATCTGTTCTGGTGTATATCCCTTTTTGAACATTTATTCCCCCTTTTACTAAGATTATAACCAGTATCGTTTTAGAGGGTCAGGTCCAAGATATCGAAATAGATCGTCAACAAACCAAGGTTTGATGGAGAAATAGTGCAAGCTTTATAATCAGGTACGTACACCTTTGCTTGAAACTAATGCTTTTCAGGTCTTAAGGTTATTCTAAGTTTGTTTTTAACTCGAATAGTGGAACACTATCATGAGAAGGTTAGAAATTTCCCATAATAAATCGTGAATTATGATACATCATATAGCTTGTGGAGATTATAGTGCCGACCCATAAAAAACCCACGTTATTTGTAATATTAGCCTCAGCCACCTTAACGGTAATGGCTGGTGCTATCATCTCACCTATTCTTAATCCGATGATGGAGGGGCTTGGCGTTGATCCGGGAATGGCCAGAATCATCATCACAACACATAGTATTTTCGTAGCCTTTTCCAGCCCCTTTTTTGGTGTCTTAATTGATAGAATCGGACCGAAGCAGCCTTTTACACTGGGTTTGGTATTGTACGGGATATCTGGTGGGGCCGGGCTATTTATTAATAATTACTGGCTGCTACTATGTAGCAGAGCGTTACTTGGTATCGGGACTGCTGCGATATTCACTTCTATTACTGTCTTGATCTTTGACCTTTATGAGCAGGGGACGAAAAGAAATAAAGTAATGAGCTGGAGAGCCAGTAGCCAGAGTGTCGGTGGTGTTATATGGCCTTTGCTCGGGGGATTTGTAGGGACTTTCTCTTGGCACTTCCCCTTCGGTGTCTATATTATTAGTATTCCTGTAAGCCTAATGGTGCTACTGTACGTACCCCGGGTCAAACGAGATTTATCTATACCCACTGCGGATAAAGAGAAAACGGTTTTAAGGTTGCTTCGGGAAAATCCCACTCTCTTTGTTATCTATGGGCTCTCTTTCTTAAACATGGTTCTCCTTTATGCCTTTGTAGTATTTTTACCTGAAGTGTTAAAACAGCTAGGCGTGGTGAGTACTTTTTACGTAGGATTATTTATTTCAACAATTGGCATTGTGGCGGGGATCAGTGCGCCGATGTATGCTAAGATCAGGGCAAAGCTGTCATATAAAAGTATCGTGTCGATGTCATTTACCTTATGGGCAGCTAGCTTTATAATTCTATCTCAGGCAAGCACCACCTGGTTTGTCCTACTATCTATTGCTCTTTTTGGTATAGGCCAAGGTATATTAATGCCGGCGGTCCAGCTTTGGGCAGGAGAAATGGTACCAGCTTCATTTAGAGGTAGAATTACTTCATATCTTGGAACTTTTGGTTTGGTTGGTCAATTTTTATCGCCAATTATCCTGAGCCAGATGGAGTCATCGTTAGGGCTAAACTCTGTCTTTCTAGTAGTCGGTATAACTTGCGCTGCTCTGCTGGTATTGTTTTTAACGTTGTTTAGAGAAAGATAATTCGAGGGGATAAATGAGAACAAGAGAAGCTGGGTTTATAACCAGCCCCCTGTTATTTGATTAATGATACCTGAAAAATTCCGATACCCTGCCTTTTAATTGGTAACAAGAGAGTTGAACTCCACCTATAACGAAGCTTCTCATAAGCCTAACTGGTTTTACCTATGATGGTATCACCAGGTTTATTTATACAGGGAGAATCGCGTCCAGGTGAAAACTCACTTG
>Ga0209427_10001158_pt1 | contig 29897 bp, 30 predicted proteins | sample DeeMarSWOR136_30_FD_187465 | JGI IMG/M metagenome (GOLD analysis project Ga0209427, IMG submission 187465) | Marine sediment microbial communities from White Oak River estuary, North Carolina - WOR-1-36_30 (SPAdes) (version 2) | ecosystem: Environmental > Aquatic > Marine > Intertidal zone >...
ATGAAAGAGATCGAGTTCTATGAGAAGGGCGAAAAGAAGGTCATCCGCTACGCCGAGATAGGGAAGGAAGAGCTATGAGCATCAAGAGCGGATATTTCAGGAAGGGCCTGTGTGTAGATCTTACCAAGGGCAGTGCCGAGCGCATGAACCTATCAGATGCCTTCCTTGAGAAGTACATCGGGGGACGCGGCTTTGGTGCGAAGCTGGTGTGGGACAATCTGAAAAAGCATGGCTTCAAGATTGATCCCCTTGGCCCGGATAATCTCCTGATCGTCGCACCGGGACCTCTGACCGGGGTTTACTTGCCATCATCGGGAAAGAACTCCTTCATTACCATCTCACCGGCTACTGGTCTCTATGGCGATTCGTCCATGGGCGGTGGCTTCGGAGTCGAACTCCGACAGGCTGGAATCGATGTTCTCTCCATCACCGGCAGGGCACTGGAATTATCCGTGCTTTTCATAGAGAACGGTGAAACAACAATCCTCACCATGCCTGAACTGAAAGGCAAAAGCTGTCTCGAAGCTGAAGGAATGATCAAGGAGCGGTTGGGCACCCATGCTGTCCATGTCGCTACCATCGGTGTCGGCGGCGAGAAGATGGTCAATTTCGCCTGTGTCAACACCGACTGGAGCCGCAATGCCGGAAGGACCGGGATAGGCGCTGTCATGGGATCGAAGAACCTCAAGGCTATCGCGGTGCGGGGAGACAAGGATATCCCAGTCTATGATATGACCGGGCTCATGGCTGAGAATGACATAGCTTTCAGGTACATGCGGGAACACAAGTACTTCAAGATTTGGCAGCAGGAAGGCTTGATGAACGTCATCGCCTACGCGAACGAGAAGGGAATTCTGCCCACCTACAATTTCAAGGACAGCGTTTTTGCCAAGCACAACCAGATCAACGGCACTACGATGCTTGCCAGTTACAAGATAGGGGATAGCGCGTGCTTTTCGTGTCCCATGTGTTGTGGCAATATTTGCCTGGTAAAGAACGGGAGATACACAGGCACGGTGGTTGAGGGGCCGGAATATGAGTCGTGTGCTATGCTGGGGTCAAATCTGGGAATCGACAATTTCGCTGCCGTGCTTGCTGCAAGTCGACTGTGTGATGAGCTCGGGATAGACACTATTTCCACGGGGAACATCATTGGAGCCGTCATCGAGGGGTACGAGAAGGGGATCTTGTCACTCGCCGACCTCGACGGTCGGGAAATCACCTGGGGAGATGAGGATGCGATTTTGGAATTGATACAGAAAATCGCTTACCGCCAGGGCATCGGTAACATTCTTGCCAGTGGAGCTTACCGCATTATTGAGCAGTGGCCCGAGATGGACAAAATCATCCTCCATGTCAAGGGCCTTGAGCAGTCGGCCTACGACAGCCGACCCAGCATATCAATGGCGCTCGCATATGCTACCTCGGATGTTGGCGCACACCACACACGGGCCTGGACTGTTGCCAAGGAAATGGAACAAGGACAGAACTGGTCTGACGACGAGAAGGTTGACCTGGTGATTTATCACCAGCAAGTGCGCCCATTGTTTGACATGCTCGGCGTGTGCCGTCTGCCTTGGATTGAACTGGGGCTGAGTGAACGGCACTACCAGAACTTCTACCAATATGTGACTGGAAAAGAAGCGTCCCTAGAGGAGCTTCTGGAGCGCTCGAATGATATTTACGACCTCACGCGCCTGATAAATACCCGCCTTGGTACCAGCCGCAGCGACGATAGCCTTCCCCACAAGGTGTGGGCCAAACCTCCGCTCACGGGTCCAACTGCAGGCAGGGTGATCGACCAGGGGGATTTCAATAGGCTTCTCTCGCTCTACTATCGCAAGCGTGGCTGGGACAACGACGGCATTCCACCGGCTGGGGTGGAGAAGAAGTTTGAAGACTAGCTTGAGCAATGCTATCGTTCAATGCCTCGGGCGCGCAGCAATAGTCCAAAATGTTCAGTTGGCAAAGCCGTTCTCTTACTCATGAAAGAAATTGATAAAATCAACAAGTTCTCTGTCGTCGTTTTAGAGAAGGAGCTAGCTCGAAAATACGCCTCAGCTCTTGCAGAGATAGTCGATCAAATTCAAATACCACTTATTGATCGGTATTCAGAGAGGGAAGTTCTAGCTGAATCGAAAGGAGAAAGAAAATTCCATGGAAAGTGGGAGCATAGTTTGGTTGTTTTCGATCAACAGACTCCCATAGCTGTTATTACCGGATATGAAAGAGAGGCTGAAAAAAACGAGCAATACCCCGAAAATACACTGTACATTAACGAATTGGCAGTGCGTCAAGACTATCAAAGAAGAGGGATTGGAAGAAGGTTGCTAAGAATCTTTCTCGATTATAATGCAGAGAAGGGATTTGTCTATTTAGAAGGTGACCTCAATTTCAGTATTCAAACCAATTCTGCTGCATGGAATGAGTATGTGCAAAATCTGTACAAGTCATTCGGTTTTAGAGAAAGAGCAACAAAGCAATATGAAGATGGTACCGATTACTTAGTTTTAGGTTGGCGACCTGAGCCTCCCTAACTTTTCTTCAGCCTCCATTCAGACTTAGTCTCCTCTTCGCTCCCTCTCAATCTGCTCCAGTATCGCCTCTTCAAGCTAACTCCCAAGGTCTTTCTTTGTTGGGTGAGAGCAGCAAGAGGGGTACGATCCAAGACCATGGCTCGTTAAGCAGCACTATCGCGCTCACGAAACCTGATACGGGTGCTACCAGGACAAGAGCCTTTTTCCGCCATCCCTTCGTGATTCGTTTTTTATAGTCAGCGCAGTATAGTAGCGAGGAGACTTTACCTGTAACCCAAGGCCACCTCTCTGCATCAGACGGGAGGTTGACTCCGACTTACCAGCTTATCATGGACGGCTGGCTAATTGATTACAACTTGTTTAGACCGCATGAGATATTGCGAGGCAGAACGCCTGCTGAAGTGGCTGGTATAAGATTTACCTTTGACAATTGAGCAGAGGTCGTAAGCGGGGAAGAATTTAGTAAGAACGCTGGGAACGCAAACCTGAGAACCTTGTGACTGCAGGTGCAAGATACCCAGTTGCAACGTCCAGCAGATGCACCTGCTGAGCGGCCGCGCTCCCAGCGTCTATGATGCTACCATATTTGAGACCTCTTGTCAACCACAATCGAGCGAAACTGGGAATTCCTTGGGCTGACTCGGCTATTTTTGATTTTGTAACACTAGCCACCGCCCAAAAAGCCCATCTTATGCCCACGACTTGCAAACATGACGCCAACATGATATAATGCATGGCCAAGGAAACGGCGATTCTCAAATTAAGTGCATGGACGGGACAATTCGCAGGCTGAGGCAGCTACGCGCATTATCGCAAAGGGAGCTTGCACAAAGGGCCAGCCTCGACACTGCCACTATTAACCGCATTGAGAGGGGCAAACAAAGGCCAATGCCCAGGACAATACGGAAGCTCGCGGATGCGCTGGGGGTGGGAACCGAGGAGATAATGGCCGACCAGCCACGACTCATGTAGCGTCTGTAATCATGCCAGAGGGTCGTCGCTTAGGAGACAAGGAAACTGATCCTGTGCAACGGTAGCTTCTTAGCCGGTCCGTATTGGCGGGACATACTGGGTGAGTTCTGGGAGAGGGGCTGTCGCAAACAAGGATCTTGAGCGATGGGTGAAAGCAAAGATTTCTCTCCCTTGGCAGATGGAACAGTCTATAGTAAGAGGAAGAATGTTTGCCCCTTCTCTGGGCCGCCTTTGGAAGCGTACGCCTCTATCTTGGGCGAGGACAAAATCGAAAGGCTGCAGCGGATAGCTCGGTCGCTCAGAGGCCTAAAGGTACTGGAGCTCAATGCCACCGCCTACGGTGGAGGAGTCGCTGAGATGCTCTACAGCTCAGTTCCGTTCCTGAACGCGCTGGGCATAGAGGCAGAGTGGAAGATCATCAGTGGAAACAGAGAGTACTTTGAATGCACTAAGGGTCTCCACAATCTGCTTCAGGGCATGAAAGGATCCCTTACGTCGGCGATGGAGCAGGCCTACTTTGGCACTCTAGAGACCTGCGCCCGGGCCAGTGTTATAGACTACAGCCCAGATGTCGTGATGGTCCATGATCCCCAGCCGCTCGGTTTGACCCGCTATCTGAAAAAGCCTGGAGAGACCTGGCTCTGGAGATGCCACATAGACGTCGCTGAGGCAGCACTAAGAGGCAACTCGGGCCTCTGGAAGTTCGTCACAACGTGGGCTGAACACTATGACGCCATTATAGTTACTGCGGCCGACCATGTTGTTTCACCCTGGCGTCTGCCCAAGTTTGTAATCCCGCCCTTCATTGATCCCCTTTCCGATAAGAACAGGGAGCTTAATGAGGGGGAGATAGACAGAGTCCTGGCCAAATACAACATAGATCCCAAAGTCCCAATCATTGCTCAGATCGGAAGATTTGATCGCTGGAAGGGGCTGGATAGAACCATCGCCACCTACCGTCGGGTAAGGAGAGAGAAAAAATGCCAGCTCGTATTGGCAGGCGGCCTAGCGGCCGACGATCCAGAGGGAGAGAGCATGCTGGACGACATCCGCAGGGAGACACAGGAGGATGATGACATCCATGTGCTCAACCTCTCGCTCGCCAATCGTCTGGAGAACTATGTGGAGGTAAACGCGCTCCAGCGGGCAGCGAAGGTGGTGATGCAACCATCGACCAGAGAGGGCTTCGGACTAGTGATTACCGAGGCGCTGTGGAAAGGCAAACCGGTGATAGCCGCCGATGTCGGTGCCATCCCCCTGCAGATCACGGACGGCGATACCGGCTACTTTTACCAGGGACCATCCAAAACGGCATGCAAGGTGACTCACCTGCTGGAAAACCCAGGAGCTGCTGAGACAATGGGCAAAAGAGGCAAAAGGTATGTGGCGGAGCACTTTCTTCTCCCTGACCGGATTGCCGATTATTTACTGGCCCTAGACATGACTGTTAACGGGGCTGGGGGTAAGAAAGTGCCAGCTGAATCCATAATCAGCTTTCACCCCTGGGTCAAGCTGAACAAACGAAGGTAAGAACGGGTGCGCCCCTCGATTGGGTTTGGAGTTATGTCGCGCCTGCCCAGAACTAAGACAACAACCCTTGTATTGAGAAAATACGATTAGGTCAATCAGGCCTACAACGGCGACATACGCCTGACGCAGGGGCCATCAATGTGACAACATACTATAAGTTTTTCGTGAATGGCTCCGGCAGCTTGTTCCTTTGGTCTCTGTGTGTCTAGCATGGGCGGGCAGACCCGAGCCTCTTTTTCCCCTCCTGGCCCCCTATTTAGCGGTTAGATACGGGTTTGCTCCCTCAAAAGGAAGCCCCATCATACTTCATCCGGGTTTGGCCAGGCAGCCTGCCCCGCGCAGCAAAAGCCCAGGGGGCGCTCAAAATAGCCCTCCACAGCCTTAAAAAACGGCCATAGCGCCCTTTATTGTCCCAAGAAGGCGCCATTTCCCCCTCAAGCTCCAAATCCCGCCCAAAATCGCATTCTGAGTGTAGCTCTACATAGAAATGGAAACTATGACAAAAGCTCCGCAGGACGGATTCCGCTACAAAATCGCCTTGCGCTCCTCATGGGGCCCCCTCTGCCGATAGGAGTGCGCCGCTCCTTTATCGAGCCAACGCAGGATTCTAGGGAGATGATACGATAACCAAGGACAAGAAAGCGGGGAAGTATAAAACGGCAGCTGAGGACCTAATCACAATAGAATTGCTGCAGACATATCCCGAGTTGACTTAGGAAATGCCAAGTAGCTGTTTGGCTTTGCTCACGGCAGAGCCGGCATCGGATGCATAAGAGTCCGCCTTGATCTCGTGGGCATACTTTTCAGTAACGGGTGCACCACCAATCATCACCTTGACTTTATCTCTGATCCCGGCCTTCCGTAGAGCCTCGATGGTCTGGGGCATGGCTGGCATGGTGGTGGAGAGCAACGCTGACATGGCCACAATGTCCGGTTCTATTTCCTGCGCCTTTTGGACAAACCTTTCTGGGGAGACATCCACTCCAAGGTCTGCGATCGTGAATCCCGCGCCCTCCATCATCATGGCAACCAAGTTCTTGCCGATGTCGTGCAAGTCGCCCTTGACTGTCCCGATCAGCACCTTCCCCTTAGGGGTAACGTCACCTTCTTCGAAGAACGGCTCGAGCAGCTTCATGCACTCTTGCATGGTCTTGGCGGAGCGCAACATCTGGGGGACGAATATCAGCCCCTTGGAAAACCTCTCGCCTACCTCATCCATGGCGGCAATGAGCCCTTTGTCGAGAATGTCCCGAACACTGCTGCCAGCGTCGAGGGCGATCTGAGTCTCCACCACAGCCGCCTTGATATCTCCCTTGATCACAGATTCAGTTAATGCCTTAAATTCACTCATCTTCACCAGCCCTTAAATTTGTTTCATCCCGATCCAAACAGCAGATCATCCTCCGGAAATGCGGCCGCTCTGGTAGCCATCAATGAAGTTTTGGCAGTATTCATCCCGGCCGAGAAGCATTTCAATCGCGAGGAGAGTTGCCATGAGCTGCTTGTCGGTCGGGTCCAAAATAGCAGCAGAGAGACCATGGGCTATACACAGAGCGAGAAAGCTGCGATTGATCAGGCGACGTTCGGGCAGGCCGAAGGAGATGTTGGAAAGGCCGCAGATGGTGTTCACGCCCGGGAAATCGCTCATGATCTTGTTGATGGCTCCGAGAGCGGCGATTCCCATGCCAGTGTCCACAGCAACAGGCTGCACCAGCGGGTCCACATAGATCTTTTCCAGAGGAATCCCTTCATCTGTGAGTTTCTTGATCAGTTCCGAACCGACTTGGACCCTTTCCTCCACGGTGATGGGCATCGAGGTCTGAGCCATGCAGAGAGCGACCACATGACAAGGCTGAGAAGTGATTACAGGGAGAAGGGATTGAAAGCGGTCTTCTTCCAGTGAAATGGAATTGATCATCGGCTCGCCTTTGTGGCGTTTGATCGCTTCGGACAAGGCCCTGGGATTAGCACTGTCCAAGCACAAGGGCAGAGCCACTTCTTTTTGTACCGTCTCGACCAGCCAACAGAGGTAATCAACCTCCTGGTCCAGAAAAGTTCCCGCGTTGACGTCAATGTAGTGAGCCCCAGCTTCGGCTTGTTCCCGAGCCACCCTGATGATAAACGCCGCATCCCGTTTCTTAACAGCTTCCTCAATGCTCTTCCGACTCGTGTTGATCTTCTCCGCTACAATGATCACCGTTGATCCTCTCTTTGAATCGTTAAACCCAAAACTGAAGCCCGAGATGCCCAGTTTTTCGCCTAAATAAACCTCAATATGCCATATGCCGCTGTCAAGATAACACAAGCGACGAGCTGTGGCAAACTCCCGGGTTTGCTCCTTGGACGATCGGTGTGGAGCAAAAAGGAACCATAGGGAGTGGAAATTGTTCTCAGTGAGCAGAACCGTTATCGAAGATGGGTTTGGCAATGTGGCGAATGTCTGCCCAACAAACGCTTCTCACAGGACGAAAAGCCTGTCTACGATCTTCTCCCCGGCATCATCTGCTGCCATCAGCTTGTCGTAGTATTCCTTCTTTAGCTCACCGGGAGCGCCGCTGGAGCTAATGGCCTTAAAGGCGTTGACCAGGACGCGCCATTGGGCCATCAGGCCGAGGTGGATCATATTGATGTCCCACATGGGCCTGCGGCTGGCCCACCAGAACTGATCGCTCTGCAGAGCTCTATCAAGCGACCCTCTGGCTATTCCAGCAAAGTGTTTGCTCTGCTTGTTATCGGCTGCTTGCCCAGCCGTTGAGCAAAGCTTAGTACTGTCACTTAGACAACTTCTTACCCCGCCTATGCTCAGCTTGCGCTTTGGTAATCGCTGTCACTTGTATCCACTCCGACCATATATTTGCGAGTTGCTCGTTCACCAACTGGGCAATGTCAGAAAAAGATAGCAACCCTACGAGTTTTCCACCACTTACTACAGGCACACGCTTGATCTTTCTACTAGCCATTTCCGTTGCCACGGACAGTAGGTCACGGCGTGGTTCTGTAGTGAAAACTGGCTTGCTCATATGATTCGCTAGCAGGCAAGTTTTCGTCTCATGACCGGCCTGCATGCAGCCCAGCAAGTCCCTGTCAGTGACAATACCAACGATAGCTCCTCCCTCCATAACAACGAGACACCCAATCTGCTCATCACGCATCCGTGCAGCAGCTTGAGCAACAGTTTCCTGCGGTCCCACGGTAATAACCCCTTTGACCATTATCTCTTGCACCAGCATCTTGCCAACTTCCTTTCCCCCTTATCCTTATTAGACCTCACAACCCGTCTCTCAGTCCAATTATGAACTAGGGTATAAACAAGATATCGATTATCTTATTTCTTAAATCACGGGCGGGCAACAGCTTGTTATAGAAATCAGATTTGACCGTGTCATCCGCTCCGCTGACACTTATAGCCCGATAGGCATTCACGACAGCCCTATGTTGTTCATCGAGCCCCATGTGGATGAGGTTAATGTCCCACATGGGCCTGCGGCTGGCCCACCAGAACTGGTCGCTGTAGAGTGCCCTGTCAAGCAGCCCGCGGGCGATGCCAGCGAAATGCTTGCTTTCCTCACCATCCGCAACCTCTGAGGCCTTGGAGCACATGTCCATGCATATGGCCAGGTGCTTCCATTGTAAACTGTGCAGCTCATTGTCCTTGTCTGCCCATAGTGGATACGGATTTCCCGCCTCTAAGTCTTGACCTGAAGTGCTCCAGGAGGATGGCTTGGGATCTATGACCTCGCCTGGTAGAAAGGAATCAAGAAGCTGGCTGATGGTCACTGTCTGCACTTCCTGGGCTGCTCCTTTATCTTGTAAAATGGCAACATGCTGGGAGGATAGTGCTTTACTCTGACGGATATGAGCATAGCTTTCGCTTCTCACCTCCAGCTCTTCGTACACCTCGGCGAGGAACAATTGCTCCCAGTTCTTGATATGATGGCCGTAGGTTTCGGCATCCATGGCAGTGATGACATAGATATTCTCCCTGTCGCCTCTAAGGGCTTTGAGGTGCTCCAGGAATTGCTCGGGACTCAGTTCCTGGAAGCTGATCTTATTGCTCATGATGTCATCCCGGAAGAATACCGCCAGCCTCTTTCCCTCGTGTTCCACCTGGTAGATGCTATCGACAGGCCAGTTAGCAGGGCAGGCCACCCCGCTCAAAATAATCCATCGGTATCCTGTCTCCACAACGGGTGATATTATATCTCTACCGTAGGCCATCTCCGGGGGGAAGAAACCGGCGGGCTTGAAGGCATCCCCGAAGAAAAAGGCATTGGTCTTCTGGTTCAGCTCTATCTGGCGCTTGACTTCCCCGGGTGGGATTAAGGGCAGAATGGGATGGTATTTCCCGCTGCCAGTTAGCTCAATCTGGCCTTTGTCTGTCAGCTCTCTTAGCCCCTCGATGATGTCTCTGTGACCGCAATCCCGCAGCATTTCGCTGAGAACTCCATTAATATTCACCGTAGCCCTTGCGTTCGGATACTGGCGGAATACCTCCAGGAGGGGCCAGTAGGACTCCTGGCATATTTTATCCAGCACTAGAGGAAACTGTGTCGGCGGCTGATAGAAATGCAGCAGCTGGGCCCAATAGATCATGGCACCTCCTTTATGCGCCCCCTGACTTCAACGAATTGTGGATTCAAGCCTCCTTGCTTTTTATCCACTCCCAGGCTTCCCGGAGACTGTCAGCACAGAAGTCTGGCTTCATTTGCCCACTTTTATCCTCAGGTTTCCTATTTAACAATATCACCTGCATGCCGATTTGTTTGGCTCCTGTGACATCCGTTTTCGGGTCATTGCCAATGTAAACAGCCTCCGCCGGGGGGACATTTAGCAGGGCACAGGCAATGGCAAAAAGCCTGGGATCAGGTTTTCTAAACCCAAATTGCGTAGACAAGACAGTATGATCGAAAAACCGGTTTAGCCCTAGAATTTTACCCTCATCCAGACAAAACACCTTCTGGGCATCGGAGACTATAGCCAAAGGGTATCTGCTTCTTTTCATTTCGCTGAGCACAGGAAGAGTGTCTGGGAAAAGCTGAAACCGTTCCCGACTCAGAAGTCGAAAAAGCTTGCAGCAGGACTCCGCCAAAAAGGGGTTATCCAGTCCCTCTTTCTCCAAGATTCGCTTAAATACAACCTCCAGGTCCACTTCTGGATAGCGCTCAGTTTTTGTCTGCAGGTAGCGCTCCTTTCCCAGAGCAATAGCCACCTTCAAGTTCGCGCCACTGATGTTGGCCCCGTAATACTGCAAGTAGAGAGAAAGATAGCGAAAAATCTCCTCCTTCGTCTCATTTGTTTTAATATCAATGAGGGTACTATAACAATCAAAGATTACAGCCCGTATCTTAGGCACCGCTCTGCCTCCATAATCAAACCTTTCCGGTAAGGTTTGTCCAGCCAAAGATTTCTGGCGATCCTGAGTAGCCCCAGGGCCATGTAGAAGGGGATCTTGCGGGTGATGGCAGAGAAAAACTGGGTATCACCCTTATAGTGGGCAGCGTATTGCCACAAGAAATGACCAATAAACGGTTCAGCAGCCCAGCCGTCGCCCATACGCCAAGCGAAGTGATGCTTTAGTTCAGCAGCGACAAACCCCAGATCCCAGCACCGATCAGCCCATTTCATTCTCTCTAAGTCAATGCCTGTTACCTTCTTGCCCTGGAAAAGAAAGTTGGTGGGAGTCGCATCCCCATGGACGATTACCTCCCTATCTTCCGTGAAAATGCTATTCTCTTCCCACCACCCGGCGGCATGCTCTTCGATGGTGTCTCTCTCCAAGGGACTTAAGATACCCTGGCTAAGAGAATGCAACAATTCACCCAGATACCAGCAGGGGAGCTCGCGGGAAACTCGCCTATCGGTGTTGCTATTGCGGTGCAATTTGACAAAAAATCTCGCCAGATAGCTTAACTTATCAAAAAGCTGTTGCCATCGCTGCTCATGTATGGCTCTTGCAATATAGTAGTCAAGCGTTTCTCCCGGGACTTTCTCCGTAACCAGCAGGGAATAGAACTCTTTGTTCTTCCCCAATGGGTTTGCAACTTGATAATCATCGCTGTACATTCCGAATTTGTCGCGGAGTAGCCTTAGATTGGAATATTCCCTTTCCGCCGATCGCCAAGCCTCGTCCAAGGCAACAGTGCCATATTTGAAAAACTTTCCTATCACCATTATGTTTTGTGCCCTGTCGAGGAAGAGATAGACAGGTTTGCGGCGGCAAATCCTCTCTATGCCCATTTCTCCATAGGGAGGTGGGGCAAGTCGGGGGAACACCTCTTCCTTCAGATATTCACAGAGAGCCACTTTGTCACGTATCGGCCAATCCAAAACCTCAGGCATAGGTGGCACTGACCAGCAAGCCATCTCGTTGTCCCCCTGGCCAATGCTACCGGGTGCCGATACGTCTTGTAATACTGCTGTTGTCTCCACCATGCCCAGTCTGACACAATCCCTGACTTAAGCACTATGCGTATTCCTGTCCCGCCCCAGAAGAATGGGCTTGCTCCAGAAATATGGTTACCCCTCCTTCAGCTTCATTATTAGCAGAGTAATTCCCGCCTCCCAGCCCCTTATGTGTATGCACCAACTACGATAGCAAGCGAGTAGTAACTAAGTCATAAAATGAAATCAGAAAAAGTTACAAAACTATAACATTGCAGACTATGCCCCTGGAGAAGCTATGAATCCGCGTGGGATGGTTAGAATTGCCGAACCGATTTATGATAAGCCGCCCTTGAGGGCAGATACCTTGGTGCTCGCCTGGTGATTGTCATCGTGTACACTGACGGCTCTGGGAGCTGTCCAGGTAGACGAGCGTGGCTTTGACTCGGGCGTGAATGTCCGGCTCCTTGGAGAGATGGAGTTCCTGATAGATGGCGTTGATGTAGGTCTCCACCGACTTTTGGGACAGCATCAGCCGCTGGGCTATAGCGGCGTTGCTGTAGCCCTGGGCGACGAGCTCCAGCACTTCCTGCTGCCTGGGGGTGAGCCTCGCCATTGCCGAGTCTTGCCTGAACCGCAGGCTGGCCACCACCACGGGGTCCAGCACCACCATGCCCGCCTTAGTCCCCTCAATGGCGCGCACGAGTGCGGCCAGATCCGGCACGGTCTGTTTCAGGAGGTAGGCCCACCCTTGGAAAGCCTCGAGGGGCAGGCTTGCCACGTAGCGGCGCTCGCTGTGGACAGAGAGGATAACGATGCCCGTTTGCGGCCTTTCCCTTTTGATCCGCAGCACTGCCTCGATCCCGTCCGGCTCTCCCGAGAGCTCGATGGCCATAAGCACCACATCGGGCCTTGCCTCGCTGGCAAGGCGAACCGCCGTCTCGCCGTCCCTCACCACCCCTACTACTTCCAGTCCTGGTTCTGCGGACAGCGTGCGATGTAACAGCTCCCTCATAAGGGCCTCACCCTCCACTATAAGCACCCTTGTTGTCTCCACACCACCGCCTTCTCTCCTGTGTCAGCTGCCGATTCCTGCTGGGGTCCAAAGTGCTTCTTCGACATTTCCGACTATCACTCACGATTATTATGGCGGGTGCTGGCACTGTTGTCTATGGTACCATCCCCTAAGGCTGGTCAGGAAAAGGCAGACAACGATATAGTACTTGCACCATACCCAGCGGCGCTCGCAGGCCTTATCCTAGGGGCACAGACGAAACAACCAAGCAGGTAGGTGATAAAAGGAGGAATTGTCGGTCACCTGCGCCTAATGATGGTGCTGCCTTCGCCTTACCATTACCTCTGGAGGTGGAAGATGAAGGCTTTGTTGATCGAAGATAGTCCGGAGGCGATAAATACCGTTTCTATGGCATTTGAGTTCCGCTGGCCTGAAGCCACCATCATCTCCGCCGTCGACGGGGCTAAAGGAGTAGAGATGGCGGAGGCCGAATCTCCAGATATCATTATCTTGGAGATCAACCTCCCCGGTGTAGACGGATTTGAGGTATTAAAGCAGATTCGCCTCTTCTCCGACGTCCCCGTCATCATCCTCAGCGTCAGGGATGCCGAGCTGGATAGAGTAAGGGGCTTGGAGGATGGTGCCGATGACTACATCGTCAAGCCCTTCTCCGTCCTCGATTTCTTGGCCAGGGTGAAGTCGGCACTGCGCCGCAGCGGCAGGTATTACTCCGAGGAAAATATTCCCCCCTTTGTCAGTGCAGACCTGAACATCGACTTCCAGTCCAAAGAGGTGCTCCTGCGCGGCAAGCCAGTGCAACTCACCCCTACTGAATGCCAGCTCCTCGGTCATTTGGTGCGCAATGAGGGCAGGTTTATTAGCTACCAGAATCTGGAGCAAAAGCTCTATGGGAGACCGGGGAATGTCGACCCCTCCACCATTAGAAGGTATGTCTACCAGCTACGCGCCAAACTGGAGGATTGCCCTCCCCACATGATCCTCAGCCACAAAGGCACCGGGTATAAATTTGTGCGACCAAAGTAGGCAGTTTCTCTTGCTCATTCCCCACCAAATCATCACGCAATTGTAACCAAATCCTCGCCTTTCCTCACTTTCCCCCCGCTGAAACTTCACGTTGCCCCTGCTAAGTTGAGGGCGTGAAGAAAGTCCTGGTTATTGGCGCGATAGGGGAGGACATCCTCTCAGCTTTGAGCAAGGCTGGCTTTGAGGTTATCACCGCTGAGGATAGCCAGGAGGGGCTGAGGCAGTTGTATCAAATACACCCCAATGCCGTGATCATGGCAGACAGCCTGCCTAAGGTAGATGGAAAGGAGCTTCAGGCCCGCATCCGTGAGCTATGCGACCTCCCCATCATCGTCTTGGGGCGGGAGAAAGAGGAGCTTGCCCGAGCCATGAAGATGGAGAGCGGCGCCGATATCTACCTCAATGAGGGGGTAAGGCATCCTGAGCTTATCGCCAGATTGCATTCCCTGCTCCGCCGCTATCGCAGGCGTAAGGGAAACCCAAGCGCCGATGCGGAAGGGAATGCGGTTAAGCTGCAGGGTTTATCGGCGGCGCTCACCCCCACTGAATTCCGCCTCTTCTCCTGCCTTGGGCTCAATGAAAGCAAGGTTCTGTCCTATTCACGGCTTATCTCCGAAGTCTGGGGGCAGATAAGCCTGGAAAATCTTCATCTCTATGTGCGCCGCCTGAAGCAGAAGCTGGGAATAGGCTCCGTTGGCCCCTGTGGAGTTCTGAACTATAGGGAGAGGGCTATTGCTTTGTCGGGGATAAGGGGAGATTAAGAGATGGCGACGATAGCTGAGGAGGTGATGTGTATCAAAGAAGGGGAGATAGAGAAAAGCGGAGTGCCGCTAGGCCCTGGGTCGAGGGGCGAGAAGGCAATTATGAATGAATGGAGGTGATTGAGAGATGAAGAACATACTGCTATCGGTGATGGTGATCTGCACACTTGTCGGTGGCGCGCTTGCCGGCACCCTGGCTGACTTCTCGGACATCGAGGTGAGCCCGGATAACTACTTCGAGACGGGGAGCCTGGACCTCGCGGTGAGCGATTCCGACGGCACACACTTCAACGGCGTGGATGTCCCGGCGTTTTGGGAGGTATCGGATGCCTGGCCGTGCTGTGACAAGAGCGTCTTCCTGGACCTGGAGAACGTCGGACAGGGCTTCCAGCAGGTGCCGAATGTCTACATCCACTTCAAGAACGTTGACTGCTACTGGATCCAACCGAAGGACTACAGCGTTATCTGGGTGGACGAAGACGGAGATATCGTCGCTGAGCCCGCGTGGGCACCAGGGGCTGGACAGGCTCAGATACTGCCGGACGGCACTATCCTCCCTGACTACCCCAAGCCACTGACTGAGCCTGAGTATGTGGCCGAGCTGGGTGGCATTGCGGGCGAGAACGCGACGGGGGGCTTGGTGACAGTCCCTGGCATCGGGCTGTGTTACGGCGAGGACTGTCAGCTTGCCGAGCACATCGGCGTCCTTATGTGGATTGCTGGTCCTTGGCCTGACGAAGATAAGCCGGAGTCATCTGACGCCGTGCCCTCTGCAGCTTGGAGGATGGTAACCCTGCCGGACCCGAACGGGGATGGTGTCACCAAGCTGGACGAACTGATCTGCGTGCAAATCGACCTGGGCGGGCTTCCGTGCAACGAGGGGATCTGGGTGCACATATCCTTGCACTTGCAGGACTTCGATGAGGAGGATGCCTACACTCAGGGCCTGATCCCGACCACGTACTTTGACGAGACCAACGATATCGAGGCGAAGTTCGATGACTGGCCGACCAATGCCCTGCAGAAGGACGGCGTACGGTTCGACATGGCGTTCGAGCTGCTGCAGTAAATAGGCAATGCTTTCTCGGGGGGTGGCCCAATGGGCCACCCCCCAGCGGGGCGGTGGGAGTGAATGGAGTTACAATTCGATAAAAGGACTATCTTGTGAGACGGGGAACGAAAACACTATTCATGGGTGTGCTGATGATCGCGGCGATAGCTGCGATGGCTCACGGGGTTATCGCTGGCTTCTCTGATGTCGAGGTCAGCACCGATAACCGCATGAAAGCCGCCAACAACAATATGAACCTGGTGCTCAGCGGCGGACCGATCGCCGTCGAAAGTGCCTGGCCCAGCTGCTGGAAGTCTGAGGAGTTCACGTTGATAAACGCCGGCACCCTGGATGGCACGGTTTCGATTCATATAACAAATCTCGAATGTTATGAGGATGCCCCGGGAGCAGGGGTGGCGACCTCGGAGCCGGAGCTGGTGGCCGAGGAGGGGGGCTGGATGGACATATGGATAGATCCGCCCGACCCGAACCTTACCCCACAGCAGAATTTGGCAGCGGGCAATGCCCTGGGGGTCGATACCTGCAACATCGCCGACTATATTGACGTCAAGATATCGTTTGACGAGGATGGCGATGGGATATTTGACCTGAAAGTTCAGGGCAATCTCACCGCCCTAGCGTGCACCTGGTACGAACTCGGCTTTATCCCCGCCCCGCCACAGATAGACGGTGGCTGGGGCACATACTTTGAATACATGATCAGCTCGGGAACGGAGGACATGCCGGTGGCATTGCCGCTCATCGCCGGCCAGAACCTCTTGGTCGGCGAGGTTCTGGTGTGGAATAACGAAACGAACCTGTACGTGGAGTACAATACGACAGGCACCGATTTTCTCTTCGTTGAGACCCAGGTCTATGTGGGCACAAGCCCCCCAGAAAAAGCTGCCCCGGGGAAATTTCCCTATAAGCACGAGGGGCTCGGCGGTGTGACCTATGACCTGTACACCATTCCACTTAGCGGCATCGATGGTGGCGTAGGATCAGGTGCTACTGTCTATATCGCAGCCCATGCCTCGGACGGGGAGACAGCCTGGGCCACGGGAGAGTTCCGCCAGGTCAAGATAGAGCTTCATTTCCCTGATATCCCTTGTCCAGACTATAGCGGTGACCCCATCTTTGCCGACTGGCCGACAAATGCTTACCAAGGTGATTACTGCATTTTCGACATCGAGTTTGAGCTTTGGGCTCCTTGAGATAGGGAACAAATGACGATGGTGTTGGCATAATGAAACAGGTTATATCAGCGCTCATAGTGATAATAATTGCCGCATCGCTGGCGACGATGGGCACACTGGCGAGCTTCAGCGATATTGAGACCAGCCCGGGCAACTACTTCCAGACGGGGAGCCTTGACCTCCAGCTCGCCGACGCCGACGAATACTACAGCGAGGAGCCCCTGGGCGATAGCGTTACCATGACCTGGGACTACGGGCTTCAGCATCCTGATGGCATGGAGCCCGGGCAGTCCCTGGTGGGCACTGTATGGCTAAGGAACGTCGGCACGGATGATGCATCCCGCCTTGATATTAGCTGCTTCACACAGAACTTCGACGAGGAAGGTAATCCCTTCCTCGATGGCAAAGACACCGCGATGAGGATCGACGAGCTGACATACACCTACGACAGCACCGACCCCACCACCGATGTCCCCATCGTATGGAATAACGGGCTGTCCTGGAATACAACATATATAGCTGATATGGACCTCGATGGCATGATTACCCTTCATGACTGGGAACAGCATGACATTTGTGGCCTCACGCCGCCAGCGGTCGACTCAGAAGCCACGCTTTATATGATGGTCACCTTTGCCCCCCCTGACCCCAATACATACGCGGGCCACGAGACCATAATGACGCTCACCTTTGAGCTATTCCAGTAGGAGCGTGGGTGAGTTGACAACGACTTTGAACCAGAGGGGCTAGGGCGGGCGCCATGGGAAGGCGCCATTTTGTTACGATGCGAGGCAAAGGGGATAGCATGAGGCGATTTGCTACAAGACAGGGCAAATGGGATAGGAAGAGGCGAGTGGCCAAATGGCTGATCAACATCCTTCTGGTGCTCGTGCTTTTGTTCGTCCTCTTTGCTTACCTCCTGCCCAGTGTCTTCTCTTCCAAGCTGGCTATCGTTTACAGCGCCAGCATGGGCGATGGGATGCCGGTTGGCTCCCTCGCCGTGATGACGCGGGTTGATCCAGCCGACATCGAGGTCGGAGACATCATCGCCTTCCATCCCCCCTTGGAGCCGGGAGCCACCGTCAGCCATCGTGTGGTGGAGGTGATAAACGGCGATTCCCTTAGCTTCGTCACCAAGGGGGATGCCAATGAGGAGCCCGATATTTTCCCCGTGTCTGAAGAGAATGTCATGGCGAAGATAGCCTTCACTATTCCTAAACTCGGCTTTGCCTCGGACTTTGTGGCGAAGCATGTCAGGAGTCCCCTGGGCTTTGGACTTTTAGTGGTTGCCCCTGCCGCTATTGTTATCGGCAGCGCAGTAAGAGACTTATTCTTTATCTCTCCCGGCCAAAGGAGACTGGAAAAGGCGAAGAAGAGAAGAGAGAAGCTGGAGAAGAGGAGCCCTAAGGGGCGAAGGGGGGCTAAAGCCCATGCAATTCTGTAGCTTGATATCGGAGGCTTAGGTGGAGATTTTTGTTCGTCTGAACGCAGGTATCAGGAAGTTCTTTGCCCGGCGACCGTTAACGGGCATGGTCTCGCTTATCTTGGTTGCGTGCCTGTTAGGCGGTGCCGGATTCGGCCTCTGGCAAGCTTACACAGCCCCTACAGAGGAGAATGAACGGGTTACCACCACAATGCTGACCTACACCCTTTATGGACATTTCGGCTACGATGTTCAACTCACTAACAATACCCTCTACGGACCAGTTACGATCAACGAGAGCGATACCATGCTCCTGTTCCTCAGCATCGTGGAGAGCATTGAGGGCAGGTTCTCCTATCGCCTCATCTCCAACCCACCAGTGGAGCAGGTCTCGCACCAGGTCGAGGTCACGGCCACACTGCGAAATGGAGACCTCTGGTCGAAGCCCATAGAGCTAATACCGCAGACGGTGGAAACTGGAGATTTCACCCTGACCTTTCCCATAGATACCGGGCAGCTCCTCGAGCTCGCCGATACAATCAACGAGGAATTAGGGCTCACCGGCCGTTCATTTGGCCTGACCATCACGGCGACTATCCACACAGTTGCCGAGACCGATTACGGGGTGATAAACAGGATTTCCTCCCAGAGCCTAAAGGGCATATTGGACAGCACACGGCTCACCTGGTCCGGTGGCCTGGATGCAAGCCAGTCTGGCTCCTTTCGGGAGACATACACCATAACCACCCCTATTGACCAGACTGGCATTAAGGCGTGGTCAGCCATAGGATTGGGTTTTGTTGTGCTAATCGGGGCTTATGTTGCCTGGAACTATACCAAGGCTAATTCGATGCCGATCCCGGAAGTCGAGAAAGAGGCAAGACAAGCCAAGAGGAAATACAGGGATAGCATCGTAGATGTAACAGATTTGCCAGCGGTCACTGCTGAGCAACTGGTCATACCGGTGAAGTCGCTGAAAGACCTGACCCAAACAGCTGACCAGCTTCTTCGACCGGTGCTCCACAAGGCTGAAGCGGATAAGCATACCTACTGTGTCATTGAGGGCATGACAAGATATGAGTATGTGAGCGTGGAGCCTCAACCACCAGGAGGGAGCAACAATGAGGAGGATCATGCCTGATCGAAGTTCGGTTAGCTTCCCATACTTCAAGGAAGTGGAGATTTAATGGCTAACGATGGCGACTCTCATTAACCACCAGATAGGGAGGGCAAAAGGTAATGCTATCCGAAACTATATTGACCGAGGAACATCGGCGGCAGGGTTTGGAACTATGTGAGGATGACCATTGTGTTTATCTGCTGCAGCGGGGAAAGATCGCTGCCGTGTTTTCGGCGCTGGCAGCTACTCCCGAGTTTCTGCGAGAGGAGGCTGAGCGATTACTGGGATTAAAAGAGGCAAGGGAGACTGGCTGCCAGCGCCTTTAGCCCCCCAGGTAAAGGGGCAATACAAGAAAGAGGACCGCTCAGGCCAATGGTCATCACCCTGGGCGGCGGTGGGGTATTTGTCTACTGCTCTGACACCGAAACCTCCAGAGGCAATGTATTCAACACCGGCGAACGGCCTTGGCCTCCTCCTACCGACAGCGGGGGCACTATCGGTTTCCGGGGGAATTGATGGCGGCTCACATTAACCCCCAGATACATGTCCCTTCAATAGCCAGCTTGCTGTTCCCCCGCCGTTGATGACAACCCGGTGTGAAACAATTGGGCGTTTTGTCCCGCACGGCCTAGAGCAGGGTCATAGAGGAACAATTAGTAGCCGCGCCACAGACGTCATGTTGTAGAGCACAGTCGCTGCGGCCGTAGAACATGGGTGCCAATTTGAACGAAACGTCATTTTGGTGAGCCGTGATTCTGAGATTGATGCTGGTCATGTTCAGTGTTTTATATCTGACTGACACAGCACTCACCACAGCTATTCTCAACGCGGGTGGTCGTGAACTGAATCCTATTTATGGTGAGAATCCAAACCTGACTTACCTGTGGATAATCAGATTTGCGCTTCTGGGGTTTCTCTGCTGGGCAACACTGAGACTTGCCTCAAGACGCTTCAAGGTTCCATTGATACTTGCCTGTGTGCTTACAGCTCTTTCGGCATTTGGAGTCTGCTGGAACAGTGTTGTTCTAGCAGGGCTATGAATACCTGCCTGGTGAGGAAACCTTAATGCCCAGTTTGGCCACAATGTCTCGCTTCTGCTCAAAGGGTACCCCCACCCAGATTCCCTAGAGCCAAAGAACTCATGTATCATCCCCACCGCCTCAGTTTCCAGTTCCAAAGGGATAGCCAGCACTTTCAATTCCACATTTAATTTGGTACAATGCCATCGTCTGGTCAAAGGATCGAGGACTCAGCACGGGCAGACAAGTAATCTCTGGGAGGGTGTCACATGCTCAAAGCCTACGTGTTCGATTTTGAAGGGACGCTCGTCGATTTTCAGTGGAACTTAGATGATGGGATAAAAGCAACCAAGGACAAGCTGGCGAAGCTGGGCTTTGATAAGGAATGGCTGATGAAGACGGACTCCTATGCTAAGCTTTATAACGATGCCGTGATAGGCGCTTTAATGCGCAGAGTCGATCTATCCTCTTGGGAGGTAAGAGCGAAAGTGGGCGCAGTCTGGGACTATTGGGATCTGGATGCAGCGACCAGATGGCAGCTGAGGGAGAATGCCAAAGACACACTGAGCAGATTACACCGGCGAGCTACAGTGGGACTTTACACCTCAGTGGGACGGAAAGCCGTGACCAAAGTGCTGGAGAAATATGAAGTAGACAGACTATTCCATATCGTGATAACCAGAGATGACACCACACTGATTAAGCCCTATAATGAGGGCTTAAGATTGATCTTGGATTTCATGGGGATCTCCCCCGTGGAGATGATTTTCATAGGCGATAGTGTGAAAGACATCGCCGCAGCTGAGGCAATCGGCGCTCAGTCGGCATTCTTGGTCGGCGGTGAGCAGGAACTGCCCCCGGATGTCAAGCCCGATCATATCATCCATTCCATGTCAGATATCCTGAAGATAAAATAGGATCGATGGAGAGAGTATGGGCTTGACTGAGGCCACAACACTCATAGGGGGCAATGATGCGCATGGAAGAGGCGGAGTAAGGCATCGAGTTTCTTGCCAAAAAGATCGCTTCGCTACCATTGCCCTTCAAATGTCGGGCATCGAGGTGGCCGTCATGATCGCGGGACATTCTCCGGCCATAGAACACCGGGCTCAGGACCTCGGCATCAAGAGGTGCTATAAGAGTCCCAAGAAGTTGGAGAAGTACCAGGAGATTCTGGAGGAAACACGATTGGACGATGAGGAGGTCTGCTATAGAGGGGATGATCTATTAGACGGGCCTCTGCTGAAAAGGATGGGGTTCTATGTAGTCCCGGCCGATGCCTCTCCCGAGGCGAAAGAGGTGGCTCATTATATCACAGCGACGCCCGGGGGTAAGGGGGTGGTCAGGGAGGTTGCCGAACGCATCTTAAAGTCCCAGGGGAAGTGGGACACCGTCTTAGACAAGATTCTGGGCACAGTACAGCACTACTCATGGTGGGGTATAATCAGGGGGCAATGAAAATCAGCGCTGTTTGCTGGGATGTAGACAAAGTCTGGTACCCGGGATATTCGACAAATTTTTTGGCGGAGAAGAGCAATTCTGATCCCGGTCCGCTATTGCAGGATTTCCTTTCCCAGGGGTGGTTCACTCTTAGCGATGTCGACAGCTGGGCTATGGCAAGAAGGAGAGGAGCCAAAGAGCCAATTGAGAGTGCCAAAGACCTCGCCGAGCTGCTGACAGACTTCCATTATGAAATGAAAAGGGAAGGCTCGGATGAAGCTATTATCAATATGAACCAGCTCAGGGAAGGCAAACAGGCAATAATCAGCGGTCTGACTATGAAGCAGGTAAGGGAGATAGCAGATTCCATAGAGTACTCGCCGGGGCTGCTGGAGACCATAGAGACCCTGAGGCGAAGTGGCTTGTATCAGGTAGCATTTAGTGACGCGCCGGCCCCGTTCATAATCTATCATGTGCAAAGACTGGGCGTGGACTATGGAGAAGCGGCGCCGACGATGGTCAGGGCAGGTAAGCAGGAGATGTTATTTGAACCGTGGATGTTGCAGAGAGATGACATCAGCTTAGCAGGGGCAGCCGGAGAATTTGCCAAAGCAGGGAGAGTGCTCACCCACTTGAGGCAAAAAGGGCATTCGCTAAGCGAGGTTGCCATAATTGATGATTCAGCAGTAAACATTGAGCCTTTACTCTTGCCAGTCTTTCAAGCCGGGGGAATCGCTCTTGGTTATAACCCAACTGAGGTTCACAAGCCGATCTTTCGCAAGTATTCGATCCCCATTTTGAAGGGCCTGGATCTGAGGGCGTTTGCGCAGATTGTCGCCGACCGAAAGAAGATAACCGAATACTGTGAGTGAAATGACTGTAGACCTTGAGCGTCTGGCCGTGCTTCTCCTTCCCTGGCCTGAGCCACCGCGCCTAACGGCGTGAAGCAGCTGCTGTCGCTTCACGCATCATCGCCTCGACCTCTGGATAAGGTATCTTTACCTTCGGCAATACAGGCTTGCCATCAGGCCCGAGGTAAATAGCGCCTGTAGGGCAAACATAGACACAGTCGCCACAGCCGATACACCCCTCACTCAGCTCATAGGCATAGAAGGGGGCGGCTATTTCCCTGTAGATACCACGGTTAACCAGGCTTATCGCCGATCTCCCTATGATTTCCTGGCACGCTCTGACACACAGGCCGCAGAGGATGCACGCTTGATCCCCCAAGGCATACCTTGGCTGCTCAACCCCATACTCCTTGGCCAAATCCTGTAACATCTTCACATTCGGGCACCTTGCCAACAGAAGCTCAAGTATCCCCTGGCGCAGCTTTCTCACCCTTTCGGTATCGGTCTTTACCACCAGTCCTTCTCTTATCGGGTACAGGCAGGCAGCTACAAACCTGCTCCGTGTTCCCTCCTCTATTTCCACAGTACAGAGCCGGCAAGCCCCGTATGGTTTGACTGCCGGGTGATAGCAAAGAGCGGGGACATTCCCGATGCCAGGGTGACTGTTCACCACCTCCAGGATAGTCTGGCCAGGCAGAGCCCTCACATTCTTGCCATCTATGGTGAGGTGAACCGCTCTCATTCCTGGATAATCCGCTACCTCGACTTGCGTTTGAGCATTAATCCATACCTTTGCCATTGTGTACCCCCTTCATCGTTTTATCACTGCGCCAAACTTGCACACGTCAAAGCACGCCCCGCACTTTATACATTTGCTCTGGTCGATAGTGTGGGGCTTCCTCTTCTCCCCGCTGACGGCCTCTGTCGGGCATGCTCTCAGGCATCTGAGACACCCCTCACATTTCTCGGGGTCAATAGAATACTGGATTAGCTCTCGGCAGACACCGGCGGGGCATCTTTTCTGTTCAATGTGAGCTACATACTCGTCCCTGAAGTAACGAAGGGTAGTCAGAACTGGGTTGGCGGCGGTTGTGCCCAAGGCACAAAGAGAGCCGTCTCTGAGAGTCCCAGCCAGGTCCTCCAATAAATCGAGGTCTTCCATCCCAGCTTGCCCCCGGGTGATATCGCTCAGGATCTCACCCATCCTGTGCAATCCCTCACGGCAGGGGACGCATTTACCGCATGACTCTCCCTCGAGGAAGTTGACGAAGTATTTGGCCACATCAACCATGCAGGTGTCTTCGTCCATCACTATCATGCCACCGGAGCCCATCATAGAACCCAATTTCGTCAGCTCATCGAAATCCACAGGGGTATCGAGGTATTGCTCAGGGATACAACCCCCTGAGGGACCGCCGGTCTGCACTGCCTTGAATTTCTTCCCCCCGGGGATACCTCCCCCGATGTCGTAGATCATCTCCCGCAGCGTTATTCCCATTGGCACTTCCACCAAACCAGTGTTATTGATCTTTCCCACCAGAGCAAATATCATCGTGCCCTTGCTGCCCGCAGTTCCAATCTGGGAATACCACTCTGCCCCTTTGTTGATAATCAGCGGCACATTGGCCCAGGTTTTGACATTATTGAGCAGACTGGGCTTATCCCACAGACCCTTCTCCGACATGTGGACATATTTAGCCTTTGGTTCACCTATCTTGCCCTCGAGGGAAGCCATCAGCGCGCTGGACTCCCCACAGACAAAGGCACCCCCACCCCTACTTATGCTCACCGTGAAGTCGAAGCCAGAGCCCAGTATATCCTTCCCCAGCAGCCCATAATCCATCGCCTCCTCAATTGCTATCCTGGCATGCCTCACCGCCATGGGATACTCATTGCGCACATAGATATAGCCTTGGTGAGAGCCAATGGCATAGGCTCCGATAATCATCCCCTCCACAACGCTGTGGGGGTTTCCTTCAAGGATGGCTCGATCCTGAAAAGAGCCGGGGTCACCCTCATCGGCATTGCAGATCACGTATTTGACATCGCCCTCAGCATGGAGACAGGATTCCCATTTCCTCCCCGTAGGGAAGCCACCGCCACCCCTCCCCCGCAAACCAGACCTCTTGATCTCGGCAACGACCTCCTCGGAGGACATATGGAACAGGACCTTGCTCAGGGCGGAATAGCCGCCGATAGCGATATAATCATCGATTTGAGTGGGGTCAATGGCACTGTTAGCGCCAAGGATATTCTGTGTCTGCTTTTTATAGAATGGGACATCAGGTTCATAGACAATCTTCTCGTTTGTTGCTGGATCCACATAAAGCAAGCGGTCAATGATAGTGCCATTAAGCACGGTTTCAGAGATGATCTCTGGGATATCCTCCGGCTTTACCCGCTGATAGAAGATCCTCTTTGGTCGAATGACTACCAATGGTCCCCGTTCACAAAAACCGGGGCAGCCTGTTTCCTTCAGTTCCACATCCAGTTGGATTTCCCGCCTTTCGATTTCGTCTTTGAACGCCTCAATGACCGCTTCAGCCCCGGAGGCACGGCAGCCAGTTCCAGCGCATACCGTGATGCAAAGTCGGTTTGGGTCTCTCTTTTGCACTATCGACTGCCGCCGGCTCTCCAGCTCGGAGGGGCTGCGTAATCTCTTCTGCAGTAGCTCTACCATGTTACAACCCTCTATAATTTACTTATATGTCCTTAAAATGCGGTCGAGCTTATCAGGGTTCACCTGGCTCTCATACTTGCCATCCACAACTACCACGGGACCCATGGCGCAGCATCCTAAGCAGTTGACCGTTTCCAGCGTGAATCTGGAATCCTCCGTCGTGCCACCAGGTTCTAGGTTATGATCCCTCTCCAGCTTGTCGAGGATTCTCTGTGCTCCCCTGACATGGCAGGCAGTGCCAAGGCAGGTGGTGACCAGATGGCGCCCTCGGGGCTTCAGGGTGAAAGCCCGGAAGAAGGTAGCTACGCTGAATACCTGGCTTAAAGGAATATCCATCTTCTGGGCGACCTTTACCAGCGCATCTCGGGGCAGGTAGTTAAATTCAGCCTGGATATCCTGCAATAGAGATATTAATAACTCCTTCCTATCTACATAGCTCTCTATGAGAGAATCAACTTTTTCCGTGTAGCTCTCTATGAGGGCCTGAATTTGAGGGACATCGAGAACCAGTTCCATTGCTAACCTCCTCCATGTTCACGATATCATCCTCAATATCGAGCAACATCTGTTATTACGCCCGTTTTGGCTACGAGAATCACCTTTACCGGCAGGCATCTTCCGCTGCGAAATAGACCTAAGGGCTGAGGGATAGGCAGGTGCATTTGCCTAGGCAATTGCGCCTAACCGCCGCGGAAGTTTAGGCATTATAGCAGTTGAACCAACATACTCGCTTTGCGTACAATAACTTACGGGGATGAATTTATGAGTGGCATCAAGGTTCTGCTTGCTGAGGATCATGTGATAACACGGCAAGGTATGTGTCGGCTTCTGGAGGAAGAGAGCGATTTGGCAGTAGTGGGCGAGGCTGGCGATGGTGAGGAGGCAGTGCAGATGGTCACCGAGATGCAACCAGATGTGATCATCATGGATATTGCCATGCCCAAGCTTAACGGCATCGAGGCCACCAGGCAGATCAAGCTGCTTTGCCCCAGCACCGCGGTGCTTGCACTCAGCGCCTATGACGACGACGAGTATGTCTTCGGACTGCTGGAGGCCGGTGCTGCCGGTTACCTGTTGAAGACCGCAAATGGCGACCAGCTGATCTCTGCCATTCGAGCGGTGTACAAGGGCGAGCCAGTGCTCGATCCCATAGTTGCTCGTAAGGTGATAAATCGGTTTAGATCGCCTACCCAGATGATGGGCAGTGAAAGACGTCCCGAGCATCTCAGCGACCGGGAGATGGATGTCATGAAGCTGGCAGCTAAGGGCATGAGCAACAAGGAGATCGCTGATGAGCTTGTGCTCAGCAAGCGTACGGTGGAGGGCCACCTGAGAAGCACCTTCAATAAGCTGGGAGTTGCCTCCCGCACCGAGGCTGTGCTCTATGGCTTAAGAAAAGGCTGGTTCGCCTTGGAAGACCTCTGCTGAATGCCGGAGAGGGGATAAAGAAATGACGGAGAAGCAGGAACGAAGAGGAAATAGCACGGTAACGGAACTGGAGCGATACTATGAACAGCTCCAAGCTTGGGTGAAGCACCCCCAGAGCAGTGAGCATAGGCTTGCCGCTCTCAATGACATCTCCAGCCTCATTACCCAAACTCCGGAGGTGGAGCAGCTCCTCGACAGTGCGATGGCGAAAATTGCCCAGGTGATGAACGTAGAAGTGGTCTTAATATTTCTCGTGAACCGCGAGGCCAATGAGCTTGAACTTCTGGCTCACAAAGGCGTATCTCAGGAGTTCGTGGCAGCGATGGCCGCATTGAAGGTCGGGGAGGGATTCGATGGGAGAGTAGCTGCCTCGGGGAAGGCAATGGTGGTGGAGGACGCCTCTCATGACCCCAGGCTACCCAGAGAAGAGGTGCGCCGGGAGGGGCTACACGCTCAGCTGATCGTCCCGCTGAGATCGAAGGACATGACTATCGGCACTCTCTGTGTGGCGGTGCGCCAGCCGCGGCAATTCCACGCCGGGGACACAGAGCTGCTGACCACCATTGGTAATGCGATGGGCGTTGCCATAGAGAATGCCTGTCTCTGTGAGGAGCAAAGGCGAATAGCGACTGAACTCCAGATTTCGGAAAGAAAGTATAGAACTCTTTTCGAGAGCGCCAGCGATGCAATATGTGTTCACGATATGGAGGGTAACATCTTAGCCGCCAACAGGGCATGTGCCGATCTTACCGGGTATGGCCTTGAAGAGTTGGGCCCTATGAACGTTCGCCGCTTTTTCCTCGAGGATGGCCTCACCATTGCCAAACAGGTGCGAGAACGGTTATGCCGAGGCGAGATCATGGATAAGCCCTACGAACAGAGACTGATCCGCAAGAACGGGACCGAAGCCAGCCTCATGATGAGCGCCAGCTTGATCGCGATGGACGGCAAACCTATGGCATTCCAAGTTATCGCCCGAGATGTAACCGAGGAGAAAAGGACGCATGAAAACATGCGCTTCTATGTGCAACAGGTGGTGAGGGCTCAAGAAGAAGAGCGCAAGCGCATCGCTCGTGAGCTTCACGACGATACGGCTCAAGTCTTAGGCAGCCTTTCACGGGAAGTGGATAACTTTATGCGCAAGAAAACCCACCTCCTGCCAGATGAGGTTGCCTTTCTCAGGTATCTGCGCCAGCAACTCAATCGCGGTTTAGAAAGTGTGCATCGCTTTAGCCACAATCTGCGCCCATCAACATTGGATGACTTAGGTCTGCTCCCAGCATTGAGGTCACTGGTGAATGAAATGAAAGAACACGACAGGATAGATGCAGAGGTAAGGGTGCTTGGGAGCGAAGGGCGGTTTACGCCTGAGGTCGACTTGCTGCTGTTCCGCATAGTGCAGGAGGCACTGAGCAATATTAGAAGGCATGCCCGGGCCTCAAGGGCCTGGGTAGTGGTGGAGTTCGCCGAAGATAAAACCAGGCTGACCATCGGCGACAATGGACAAGGGCTCGAGCTGCCGGTGGGGGTAGAGGACCTTCCCCGCAGTGGGAAGCTCGGCCTGGCCGGAATACGAGAGCGAGCACGATTATTGGGTGGCACTTTAGAACTCCGATCAACCCCGGGTCAAGGCACAACTTTGGTAGTCGAGATACCGAGCTCATAGCCATGACAGGTGAGGCCTGTTGGCCAGTGCTGCTGATGGCTTCGCATAGACCAGCTCGAACTCCTGATAGCCGCGGGCATGGCGCAATGCCTCATAATGTGTCCTTCTCCAAAAACCAATAGGTTTCCACTATTGCCTTCTCATCAGCATCTTCCATTTACCTCTTGGCAGGCACGCTTGCCATCGGTTACAATAACAAACGGCAACCTGTTGCCACTATGGGACGATTTTTCAGGAGGTTCCGTTATATGGAAAAGGTGAGAATCATACCTTGTTTGGATGTAAAGGATGGCAGGGTAGTCAAAGGAATAAGGTTTGTCCACCTGAGGGACGCGGCCGACCCTGTAGAGGCAGCGGCTGCCTACTGCCAGCAGGGCGCTGACGAGCTGGTTTTCCTGGATATCGCCGCCACCGTTGAAGGGCGCGGCACTAGGATTGAATGGGTAAAAAGGGTTCGTGAGGTGGCTACCATCCCCTTTGCCGTAGGAGGTGGAATCAGAGATATTGGCGATATGGAAGCCCTTTTTGCCATAGGCTGCGATAAGATATCGATTAACACTGCCGCGGTGAGGAATCCAAACCTGATCACACAGGCAGTGGAGCAATTCGGCGGGGAACGAATTGTGGTCGCTATTGATGGGCGGAAGAACCCGCTCGGTAGCGGTCTACCCAGGCTGGAGGTTGTGGTCAGAAGTGGTCAAGAAGCAACAGGGATAGATATCGTCGCCTGGGCAAAAAGAGTGGAGGAATCGGGAGCAGGCGAGATCCTGCTCACCAGCAAGGATGCCGATGGGACAAAGGAGGGCTATGACCTGGAGATGACTAAGGCAGTAGCCGAAGCAGTCAGCATCCCGGTTATCGCCTCCGGCGGCGCTGGTAAATTAGAGCACCTTTATCAAGCAGTCGCAATTGGCAAAGCATCGGCGGTGTTAGCCGCCTCCATCTTCCACTTCGGTGAGATTTCCATTCCTGAAGCAAAAAGCTACTTGAGGGAAAAAGGAATACCGGTAAGCATGTAGTCCTCCGGCCGGTTCCAAGCGATAGACTTGAAGGAGAGCAATGAGAATCAGCGCTGTTTGCTGGGATGTGGACAAAGTATGGTACCAGGGGATATCAACAAGCTATCTGGCAGAGAAGAGTGATTTAGATCCCGGTCTGCTATTAGAGGATTTCCTTTCCCAAGGATGGTTCGGACACGCTGATATCGATAGATGGGCTGCCACACGGAGAGGAGGAGCCAAAGAGCCGATTAAGCGCATCACAGACCTTGCCAACATGCTAACAGATTTCCATTACGAAATGAGCAGGCAAGACTCTGACAGACCTGTCATTACCATGGAGCAATGCAGGGGGGGCAAACAAGCGATAGTCCGCGGTCTGACTATGAAGCAAATAAAAGAGGTAGCAGCTTCTATACCGTACTCCCCGGGGCTTTTGGAAGCTATAGAGGCTTTCAAGCGAAGTGGGTTGTATCAGGCGGCATTTAGTGACGGGCTGGCCCCATTCATAATTTATCACGTGCAAAGAATGGGGCTTGATTATGGAGAAGCCGCCCCGACGATGGTCGAGCTGGGTGCCGAGGAGCGGCTATTTGAGAACTGGATGCTGGAACGGGATGACATCAGGTTAGCTGGGAAAACTGCAGAGTTCGATAAAGCGAGAAAAATACTCACTCACTTGAAGGAACAAGGATATCCGCTACGCGATGTCGCCATAATAGACGATTCAGGTGTGAATATCGAGCCTCTACTTTTGCCAATTCATCAGGCTGGTGGGCTCGCCC
>Ga0209427_10001160_pt1 | contig 29869 bp, 29 predicted proteins | sample DeeMarSWOR136_30_FD_187465 | JGI IMG/M metagenome (GOLD analysis project Ga0209427, IMG submission 187465) | Marine sediment microbial communities from White Oak River estuary, North Carolina - WOR-1-36_30 (SPAdes) (version 2) | ecosystem: Environmental > Aquatic > Marine > Intertidal zone >...
CATACATTCGGTAAATGTCACGGTGCTGGCAGTGCATCCCATCTGGGTCCTGAGCCCGAGGGTGCAGCCATCGAAGAACAGGACCTTGGCTGGAAGAGCAGCTTCGGTAGCGGCAAGGGGGATGATACAATCACCAGCGGCATCGAAGGCGCGTGGACTCCGAACCCGATCCAATGGAGTATGGACTATTTTCACATGCTGTTCAACTACGATTATGATCTGGTGAAAAGCCCCGCCGGTGCCTGGCAGTGGGTTCCGATCAATCCTGATGAAAATGATCTCGCGCCGGCCGCTCACGAGCCGTCGAAGCGGGTCACAACCATTATGACCACAGCGGACATGTCTTTGCGGAAGGATCCAATCTATCGACAAATCGCGAAGCGGTTTTACGAGAATCCGGAGGAGTTCGCAGAAGCGTTTGCTCGGGCGTGGTTTAAGCTGACACATCGCGACATGGGTCCCCGTTCGCGTTATCTAGGCCCAGAGGTTCCTGAGGAAGAACTTATTTGGCAAGATCCGGTGCCGGCAGTCGATCATGAGCTGATCGATGCGCAGGACATTGCAGACCTCAAGGGTAAAATCCTTGCCTCAGGTTTATCAATCTCGGAACTGGTCTCAACTGCTTGGGCGTCGGCATCCACCTTCCGCGGTTCTGATAAGCGCGGCGGTGCGAACGGGGCGCGCATTCGTCTTGCGCCTCAGAAGGATTGGGAAGTCAACCAGCCTGAGCAACTAGAGAAGGTGCTCGAAACCCTCAAAGGAATCCAAAAAGCATTTAACGACGCACAGTCCGGCGGAAAGAAAGTTTCGCTCGCCGACTTGATTGTACTGGGTGGATGCGCAGGTGTCGAGCAAGCTGCAAAGAATGCCGGTCATGATACAATAGTTCCCTTCACTCCGGGACGCACGGATGCAACGCAGGAGCAAACCGATGTGGAGTCATTCGCCGTACTCGAACCGGTTGCAGACGGATTCCGTAACTACCTCAAAAAGAAATACGCCGTTTCGGCAGAGGAACTGTTGGTTGATCGTGCGCAACTGTTGACGCTGACCGCTCCTGAGATGACGGTTCTCATTGGGGGTATGCGCATTTTGAATGCTAATTTCGGAAAGTCCCAGCATGGTATCTTCACCAAGCGGTCAGAGACGCTCACTAACGACTTCTTTGTGAATCTGCTCGACATGAAGACGGAGTGGAAGGCAACCTCGGAAGACGAAGACTTGTTCGAGGGCTATGACCGGGTAACGGGCAAACTGAAGTGGACCGGTACCCGTGTGGACCTCATCTTCGGTTCAAACTCCCAACTCCGAGCCTTTTCGGAAGTTTACGCATGTGAGGACTCCCAGGAAAAGTTCCTGCACGACTTCGTAGTAGCGTGGAACAAGGTAATGGAACTTGACCGCTTCGACCTCGCCTGATCGCAGCAATAGCCAGCTAGCGACGACAATATTGTAAGCCAACCGACCCAGATCGGCTCGAGCCCAGATTTGAACCCTGCCCCAAGTGGAGATATATCTCCCGTAACATTTCCCCCTTTTTTCCAAAACAAACTGCTCAAAAGTTATTATGTTGGGATAACTTATCCCGGAAGCATATCATTTTCATCATCCCCAAAAACCTCGCCCCTTTTTTCGGCAAGTAATCTATCACTAGTTTGACAGTCAAAATTTTAAATAGTAAACTATTCAATTTAAAAAAAGAAGACACGGTGATGGATTACCTAAAATTCAGGAAATTATCTCGCATCCATTTTCAGTAGTGATGAAATACATGCGGCGAAGAAACAAAATAATAATTGGAGTACTCTTCGTTTTTATTATTGTGCTGGTTGGTTTCGTAGTTTGGGCTGAAACCCCACTTGGACCCATGCCTGAAGCTTACGACTCCTTGAATAGTGATTCAGAAGTCACAGTTTCCACCGACAGATGGTTGGTTTTTGAACCCACTAATTCCAGCAAAAACATTGGCTTTATTGTCTACCCTGGTGGAAGAGTAGATTACAGGTCTTATGCTCCACTAGCGCATGCAATTGCTGCAGAAGGATTTCTCACCATCATAGCGCCGATGCCATTAAATTTGGCGGTTTTAGGAGCTAATACGGCCAACGATGTAATCAATTATTTTCCACAAATAACCTCTTGGGCAATTGGCGGTCATTCTCTTGGAGGAACAATGGCCGCACAATTTGCCTATGAAAATCCCTCGAAATTTGCGGGTCTGATATTGTGGGCAGCGTATCCAGCCTCAGGAAATAATATGTCAAAACACCGTTTACTTGTGACAACTATTTATGGTAGTAATGACGGTCTTGTTAGAAGCTTGCAAATCCAAGAATCTCTGAAACTACTTCCGCCTACAACTATCCAAGTCGAGATAGCTGGAGGAAATCATGCACAATTCGGGTGGTACGGAGACCAACCAGGAGACTATGCTGCAGAAATCACCAGAGAAAAGCAGCAAAGTCAAATAGCAAACGCTTCATTACACCTATTGCAGAAGCTTTAGTTACGGGTTCTAGAACCTATAATAGACCGGTGTGGATTTGCACCCTACTTTACCAGTAAAAAATCACTTCAATCATAATTAACGCATTGTTGAAACATAAATCCCAAAGCCAATTTTGGTAACGAGGTCTAATGCAAGGTATAGTATTGCCTCAATGTCTACAGCAAGAAGTCCAAATCCTGTTGGTGCAAGAACCCATACTACTGGAAACAAGCTCCAAGTTAAAATTACAAACCACTTTATTGAAGAAGCGTTAGATCTGCCTTCGTAGGATGGTTTAAAAAGGGTGTAAAGCATTCCAATGTAAGCGGCAGTACTTAATCCAAAGAACCACCATCGGTCTACATTTATGATTATGCTTGCTAAGAACCCGCAAAACATTGTCAACGCTGTGAAAACTGCAACTTCAGCTTTCTTCACATCTGGTTTCTTTGCAATTGTCGCTATGTCTAAAGTTAATATACTGCAGCTGCCAATGTAGAAGAGCCATCTTGTCCAGTAGATAAGTTGCCCATTTTCAGCGGGTACTGTAGCAAATGATAGAGCCATTACAAAATAGGAGATTGTAGTGAAGAAACTAACAAAAAGGTGCGAACTGAACATATCTTGTCTGTGATTACTTCGGTTTTCTAAAAAAGCAAACATCAGAGAGCTTACAGCAAAAATTAGGGCGCCAATCCAAAAAACTATAGATTCTTCAATCAAATAAAACCCTCTTAGTTGCAATTGACATTATTAATTAAATTGTTAGATTTAAAAAATTAACTAAGACAGCTCTAATCAGAGATTTAATTCTAATCAAAAAGATTTCTTTAATTGCGGTGGTTACGAACAGAAGAGGATTCTTAATCGGAAAGACACTTGTTACTTAAATATCCAGAAAAATCGCAATTTTCTTTATTTGAATCAATTTCTCCTTGGTGTGACTATTCGAGCATAAACTCTCACCTCTTCATATAGAAGGAAACGAGTTCAAAAGCTATAAATAAAAAAGAAAAAGAGAGAGTTGGAAAATAATTTCATTTTATTAAACCCTGCTTTTTTCAAAGCGTTTGAACACTTTATTTCTTTTGGCAACCTCCTCAAAAGTGTTATTCCAGAATCCACCGAACTTATCTTAAAAATAATTTATTCTATTTAGCAACAGCCAGTTTTGCTCCACAAACCGAACATTTTCCTTCAGCAGTAATTTTAGGTTGCTCCTTAACTTCTGCACCACAAAGACCACACTTCACTACACTTCACCCCCTCTCAAGAACTTCTCACAAAAAAGATTGTTTCATCTAATTATAAGCATTTTGGCGCTGCTGTATAAAGAAGCTATCTCTTTTCTAAAGGCTCAAGCTTGCCGAACCATCGGAAATGCCAACTGAGAATTTCAAGCATTTGATGCTATAATTCTTCGTATCTATTCTTGTATTCCTCAAGTGGAAAATCATGCGGAACTTTGTATTCGAACTCAACTACAGAAAAAGCTCGGTTTGACTGGTTTAATATGTCTTTAATGTATTCAGGCGGAACGTTCTTCATAGGTAAATATGGGGTCAACAAAAGTCTTTTCAAGTTTGCCTTTTTTTACTTTTGCCTCTTCCTTTTCGACAATCTCTTTTTAATTTGACCAATACCAATTTTGTATTGAAGACACATAATCAGATTGAACTTAAAGATTACTATATAGGAATAATATCAAGCACACGAAAGGTAACTGATTCGTTAGCTAACGAAACGCTGGGTTTCTGCTTTTCTATTCTTTATTTGGCAAAAAATAGTTAATTTAGGCTTTAGTTAGTAAAATAAGCGGTTTGGTGGGGTCGCTGGGATTTGAACCTGGGGCAAATGGAGATGTCACCCCCAAAACTCCCTTTTTTTAGCTCTTGCAAATCTGATTTAACAGTCTTACAAAGGTAATACAGAACACATACTAATTCTGCAAGTAATAGAAAATACTTCCACAAGTCTTTTATCAGTTCTGAGATAGAAATGTAGCGCGCCGATGTAAAAGACTCCTCAGACATACATTCTGGGAGCAAAGAAGTTGAAAAATTCGAGATTTTGCGCCATAATCCTAGTTATAGTAATGTTTACTACAGTTATCAGACTTTATCCTGGAACCGCATTGCTCACCAGCCTTGCAAATATAAGAACATCGGGCATTATAGCATCCGCCAGCGAGCTATCTATTTCTCCATTGCATGTCGAAGGAGGAAAGATAATTGATGCCAACGACAATATACTATGGCTTCGAGGGATTAACTTTGAAATATGGAACTACGACTTCGACGACGGAACAGAGAATGCGAATGGGCAATTTGTGAGAGCCGGAAATTACTGGACTTGGACTGCTGATAAGGGAACATCATGGGACACATCAATCTCTGAAGGTGTTGAGACTGAACAAGCATGCCGAACCCATTTTGAAGAGATTAAGAGCTGGGGGTTAAACTGTGTTCGTTTCCACTTCAGCATCCTGCCATGGATTAATGACGTTAACCGTGCACCTGTAGACCAGTATAGGTATCACCTCAAAAGAGGCGCAGAAATCGCCGCCGAAGTCGGCATCTACGTCATATACGATGTAGCGGAATACGAGCAACACACATTCCCTTGGCCAGAATATCCATTCTACCCATATGACACCAATGCGCCCTCATCTTTTGATGAGGATGCTTTCGCTGCTTGGTGGGGCGAAGTCGCTACCTACTTCAATGATGCACCAAACGTCCTCTTCGAAATCTGCAACGAACCCCACGAAAGTCACAGCCAAGGGCATAATGTGGAATATGGCGCAACCGTCCTACAACACTGGCAAACAATACATAACAAATGCATAGCAGCGATAAGGGCAACTGGCGCACAAAACATAGTTATCGGTCAAGTTGCACAAGGGCTTGACTTTTGGGCTTCCTCACCAGTAGGCGTATCTTGGATTTTCGATTATCCCTTATCAGGCGGGAACGTTATTTACAGCACCCACATATACGCCGCTTACAACCATCTCGGGGTGGATAAGCCATATGACCGCGCAACCCTAGAAGCAAGACTGACAACATTGAAAGTTATAGGTCCAGAAAACCCCATCGCCACTGACACGGCACCTCTACTTATTGGCGAAATAGGAGCACACAATACAAATACGAACGAACTTACAGGTTTTTCTAATATGCTTGATATTTTCAACCAAGAGCAAGTGCATTATCTTGGCTTCGAATGGGGATGGCCAGATAGAGAGTTTGGCATGAGTCAAAATGAACCAATGATGGCTTCACCCTCCGCATCTGGTGAGATTCTCAAAGACGCGCGGCTTACTGGTTCAATTGATATTAATAGAGGAGCTGCATTTTCGAATTCTACGTCGGTGACATTGTCCTTGACCTATACGACTTGCGGTTCAACCGTTTCTCAGGTGCGGTATAGCAACGATGGCGTCTGGGATAGCGAGAACTGGGAGAAACCTGCATCGAGCAAGGAGTGGACGTTGGCATCTGGAGACGGAACCAAAAGCGTCTACTACCAAGTCAAAGATTCTGATGGGCTGTTGAGTTCAACTTACTCGGGTTCCATAATCCTGGACATGACCGCGCCGACAGGCTCGGTTGTAATTAACAATGGGGATGATTTTGTGACCTCTACATCGGTGATGCTTTCGTTGACTTTTGATGATGCCACTTCGGGCGTATCCAATGCACGCTTCAGCAATGACGGTGTATGGGACACTGAATTGTGGGAAACGCCTGCGTCAACCAAAGCTTGGACTTTAACCTCAGGGGATGGAACAAAAACTGTTTACTACCAAATCCAAGACAACGCTGGATTATTGTCAAGCACCTATTCGGATACTATCAGTCTTCAATCGCCAAGTCCCTCCCCAAGCCCTTCTCCAAGCCCTTCACCATCACCTTCACCAAGCCCAGCACCCACGCCAACACCGAGTCCGTCTTCCACTCCATCGCCTAGCACAAGTCCATCTCCAACTCCAACTCCTTCATCTACACCGCAACCAACAGAATCGCCAACGCCTCCACCGCCTGAAGAGAGTTCCCTCTTGCCTTACGCGATAGTGGTTGGCGCGGTTTTTGGCACAGTTGGAGTAGTAGCCTTTTTGCTGCGAAGAAGACGCTAGCAACATTAACAATAAAATTGCATTGTAATGAAGTGACGATGTCTCCCGCGCAACCTTCCCTTTTTTCTTATTATTCTCTCTATTTCATAAACGAATTATCCAAAACATAATTTATTCTTTTAATCCTTCTTCTTTAATCCTCATAGCCAAATCTATAATTATTGATGAAAATTCGACGATTTCTCGCTCGGTCCAAGGTCTGTCAATTGTAACTTTTAATTCTACCCCAGATTTTGAAGGCAAGAATAATCCAGTGTCTTCCAACTTCTTTCTGAAAAGAGTCGAAATAGCATTCCCATTTTGAATTTTCTTTTCAACATAATAGAATCCAGTGTAGATTGCTTGACCTCCGAGTGCTTCAGGGGGATACCCAGAAAATAGTTGAACATGAGTTCCCTCAACATTTATGTTTGCAGAAAATCCTTTTGAACCCCAATGAATTGGAAAGCCCTTTTTTTCTGCCAAATTTAAGATTGGCTTAAAAACGCTACGTCCAACATCATCAAGCTTCTCTAAGAATTGTTTTTTGGTAGTCTTTGGCAGACTTGCTGTTGCAATTTCTTTGTCAATGATTGGCTCTTTGCTTACTACGATATTTTGTGAAATTAATTGTTCACCCGACTCTGTTTGGAAATAATTAAACTCAATACAAGTAACTCGGATTCCCCTTTACGTAAAAAAAGAGCTGTTTCTTTGACTTGAGAGCTAATTTCATAGCCCATTATAACAATTCTTTGGTTTTTATTGAAAGTAGCTCCCTCCGTCTCTCCAAGATTAAAATATTCTTTGTGATATTCCACTAGATTTGCATTTTCGTCCTGTGCATATTTTTTGAAAATTTGTTCGAGTTGTTCATAGCTTAAATTAGATATGAAAGAAGAGTATTCTAAAGCTTGGGCAAGAGTGTCTCTTGGAGTACGGTCCCTTTTTAATTCCACTATTACGGAGTTTCCAGATTTATCAAGGGCTAATAGGTCAATAAAAGAGCCAAATGAGGTTACTATTTGTCGTCCTATAACTAAGAGAGCCCCGTCCTCAATTATGGATTCAGGATTTTCTTCCATCCAAGATTCCAACAATTTTTCGTTGTGTTCTGTTTTGAAGACTTTTTCTCTATACTCCTTGAACTTCTTGTTTTCAATAATTCTATAAAGACGCATTAAATCTCACTTGCCTATATTCTCAAAATCTAATATTACACAACTCATTTAAAAAATTAAAAATTCGCGCAGAATCTTCTGATTTGTCCACTATTAAATACACAACATGCGCCCACAAGTATTAGGATGAGATTTTAATCCCTACCACAGTGGAGATGTCACCCACAATCTCCCTTTTTCTTTGTAGCGCACGCTAACTCATAGCCAACAGCCCATATCAGTTCTCGTAATCACAGATATCTTCGCATAGTAGTAGCTATACCGCCCCCAGCATCTGAAAAAGTGTGATAATGTGATATACGCAGTCTATACTTCTTCATAAAAATACAGGGGGATGGATTCTAAGTAAAAAACCAATAACGCTTTAATCAATGAACAGCCCTGTGATTTAGCAGTGACAAAGAGTGAAAGAGAGAACACGTGCCATCATTGCAGTAATTGTTATTGTCACATTAGTTGCAGTGCTATCATTCATCTTTCTGCCCAGAACCTTGACAGTGCCAAGCGTGTTCTACCCCACAATCCAGGCGGCAATTGACAGTGCTCGTGCAGGCGACACGGTTTTTGTCAAAAAGGGTGTTTACAATGAGTCTCTGACTATCGACAAACCATTATCCCTGATTGGTGAAGAAAGGCAAAACACTATAATAGTAATCCCTTATCAACGCTACGCTCCACCTGTGATTCAAGTTTCCGCTAACAATGTCACGATTTCAGGTTTCACTTTAGAAGGCATAGGCAGACAAGTAGGAATATGGATTGAAACATTTGGTTCAAATCCTCAGCCTTCTGGGTGCAAGATAATTGGCAACAAAATCGTGAATAATACCAGCGGAATTCATTCGTTCGGGGGAGACAATCTTCTCATTTCTGGAAACTATATAACAGAAAATTCTGAGTATGGTATCTATCATTCTTCATCTGAAAGCGAAATATCAGGAAACAGGATAGAGAGCAACGGGTGGGCAGGCATAATTGTCGACGGATGCAGTGATGTAACTATTAGCCAAAACAGAATTGAAGGCAACGGTTTAGACGAGACTGGACCGCCTGAGGATAGAGGGGGTTTGCTGCTTCGTTGGAATGGACCTTTTTATGTTTACGGGAACAATATTTCACACAATCAGGTATTTGGAATTGAGTTTGGTGAAGGTTGCTATGACACGAGGGTTTTTGAAAACTATATCTTGCGCAATAAGGTCGGGATTAATCTCCTTAATTTCATTATTGAGGGAGATGCCTCTGTTGGTTTGGGAAATGTCGTATGTCGGAATAACCTGATAGATAATCCTCAGCAAGCGTTCGTAGAAAAAGCATATCGGTATGCTGAAAACTTGGAGAATTGGACTTTCACTAATGCCACTGACATAGTGGCTTGGAACAATAGCGGCGAAGGCAACTTCTGGAGTGACTACAGTGGAATTGATGCCAACAATGATGAATTAGGCGACACAGCATATGTAATAGACGAAAACAACTCGGACTACTATCCACTAATCAAACCAATTGCAATTCCAGAATTGCCAGATGCAATAGATAAGATAGAGCCTTTTCCAACTTTGTTGGTCGTTGCTGTTATTGTAACGGTTGTGGCTGTGATTGCCGTCAGTCTTTTAGTCTACCACAAAAAGCGCAAAAGTGAGGTTAGGTCTTAGATGAATAGAAAAGCATTGGCATTAGCACTTATTTCTATACTCCTGTTCTCAGCGTTGATTGTAACCCAATTAGCCAATTCGGCAATTGCTCAACCCTCTTCCTTCACTTGGGTTATCCAAGATGTCCAGACCATAGGCGCACTCGGCTATCCGTCTCTTGCCCTTGATTCCAATGATAATCCTCATATTGCATATCTCAGGTATTTTAAGAACGACTATTATAACCCCGTCAACGTAACGTGTGCAAGCTGGAACGGTTCAGCATGGGAAACCCAAACCTTAGAATCAGGTGAATCTCCCTCTCTTGTCTTGGACTCCAACAATAACCCCTGCATCTGCTACATCTATTCAACGCCAACGAGTAGCTATGTGAAATATACAATTTGGACAGGTTCATATTGGAACAATCAAACTGTTGATTCAAGTTTTACTTCTTCTTTTGGGTTGAGCATTAATTCTCTCAAATTAGCCTCCAACAATAACCCGCATGTAAGCTATATCGGGGAAAGCGAATTGAACAACACATTAATGTACGGAGAGTGGACGGGTTCAAACTGGAACACTATGATATTAGATTCAAACGAATCTTCAAACTTTCATATTGCTTCCATCAGCTTAGACTCAAGCAGTTACCCGCACATAATCTATGGAGAGTCAATTAACACAGGTGAACGTGATGAGTCTGGTGGACTTATTTATCTGAATAACGTGAAGTATGCCGAGTGGAACGGTCAAAGCTGGAATATTCAAACCGTATTCTTGAATGTCACTTCTTTTGGAAATGTTGCTTTGGACTCTAACGGTTATCCACACTTTACTTATTCGGTTGAATCTTCTGTAGAGTATGCCAGCTGGAACGGGTCAAATTGGCATAGTGAATTTGTGGATTCAAATAACCCAATCTTTGACGACCGAGGGCTCACTTTTCTTGCTTTAGATTCCAGAGACAAGCCGCACATCAGCTATTGGAGAGCACCTGAGATAGGCTCTGGAGGTTCTGGTAGCTTAATGTACGCTTACCAGACTGGTTCAGCTTGGAAGACTGAAATCGTGGATAATAATGGGACTGATTACGGCGCTGGTCCGATAGCTTTGGATTCCTCAGGCAATCCACACATAAGTTATCCCTCATTTCACCCATCAGACCCTATGCACTATCGAAACGTAAAATATGCTACCCGTCAAGAATCCCCAACTACTCAGGAGCCTTTCCCAACTTTGTTAATCATTGCTGTCACCGTAACAATTGTGGCTGTGGTTGGCTTAGGTCTTTTAGTCTACTTTAAAAAGCACAAGTGATGAAATAGAACTATCTTCTACATGTTTTTTTAAGCATCTTTTAATTTATAATACATTTTGAAGAAAGTAGAAGTCAGAAGTAAGATTTCACATTGCACACGCAATTTTCCCTTTTTTCACTACAAAATGTTATTTGGCAACGCTAAAAACGCTTTTTCATTGCGTTTATCCAGCTTTCCTCATCTAATCCTTTGCTCTTCTTGAACTCCAATTCTTTTTTTAACCTTACAAAGTATAATTCTCTAAACTTCTTGAAATATTTCGTTGATTCAATTCCCTTCTTTCGAAACTTCAGGTAGCTGAGACCTTCATCTACTTCATTCTGGTTGAGTGTTGCTAACGCTCCGAGACCATCAGCACACCACTCAGCAGTAAATGGCAGAGTCTTTTCCGTTGCCATAATGCCTATGTCCCAAAGACCTTCGGCTGCGACTTCAACGCCACCTTTGATGCCGTTTTCGTGTGACACTATTCCTTCATAGATGAGATTTCTCGTTACGAAGTTGTTTAAGCCGCTGTCAAAAACATGCTTGGAGAGATTTTCCAATTTGCCAAGAGTACTGTTTTCCAACATATTTGTGGCTATACCAAAAAACTCTCTTATTGTTGTGCATAACCCGTGTCCTTCAATTCCCTTGGTTGCCTTCATCTCTACGGCAACTCTAAAACCTGATGAGACATACGTCAATCCATCAAGACCCCAAATACCCACTGCCTTCCGTCCAACTTCGCTAATGACACTCACGATTATTTCCAACTCAAGAGGTTCAGGATGGGTATCTACGATTTCAAACTTCTCTACATTTCTATTCCATTCTATTCTCATTACAGAAGCATCGTAACGAATAACCTTAGCAATCGCAGTCAGGGAATACAAAGCATTGTCAGTAGCATCTTTCATTTTCGCTTCGACAGATTCAAGCCCAATTCTTCTGAGGGAAGGCAAAACATTAGTTCTAATGTGAAGTGCCTTCTCCGAAAGTTCAACCCCCAACTCCCATAAAATCTCAGTAATTTTGAAAGCAAGGCGTTCTTCACCTTTGGTTGCGAAAAGCTTACCCAACCTACTCAAGTGCAAGCAATACGTGTTCATCATGCTCTGAATAAATTCATAATCTCTGCGAATGCGTAATTCTGGATTTTCATTTGAATCACAAGACTTGACAAAAGATTCAACATCGACAGACTTGATGACTGAAACAACTTCTTTTTGCATCAATTCCAACCCTGTCTTTGCTGTCTTGTAATCATATTTCATAACCGCTGTGCTGATTATGTCGTTAATTGGTTGAAAAGGGTCTTCTTCTCTCAATTCTGGACCAGATAGACCCTCTCGCCATACTCGCCAACGGTTTGCTTCAAAACGTTCGGGCTGTTTGGGAGCAAACTCCCAATCTTCTCCAACTCTCGTATATTTGTTATGGGAATAGAGGGCGGGCGATTTCTTAATCTTCTTTACAAGATTGACGATAATTTTTTCTGGAGACAGGATGTTTGTCATGCTGTAAAGATAGGGAAATAATAGAAAGATAGTGAGGAACCCCAATGCGTAAGAAAACGTTATGTAGTTACCGTAAATGTTGATTGTTTCAGGCAGAGTTGTAGCGGTGCTTGCTGATGATTCAAAGAGGACGCTAAGCAACCAAAAGTTTAGAGACATAGATGCCAAATATAGAACTAGCATGGTCCACATCCAAGGGTTACTTGAAAAGGAGCGAAAAAGGCGGATTGAGTATGCAGAAGTGGCAAGTTGGACTGTGGCAAGACTTAAGCTTATCACTATGGCGATGATTGTTGCCTGCATCTGAAGCAAGGTTTTGATGCTGTCTCGGACAACCTCAATTTCTGTATATGGTATGTTGGTGCTGGCTGATAAAAACCAGAGGAGAATTACTGTTGGAAAAAGGACAAGTACATAGGCTACTGAAGAATAGCCCCTATCGTTCAATCCTCTTGCAACCCCAATATTGGAGATGGTTTTCTCCGCTTAAAGAATTTGTGCGAATAATCCATTGCATGTGACAAAGAATCTGGGCTTAGCACTGTTCAGCGCGCGTTTTTGATGGAAAACAGCTACAAATAAGGTAATAACAGTTCTTTCGTCATAGAAAACTGGCACGAGCGGAAAGTTCCCACACTTCTATATTAATGATTGACTTCAATCAAATAATCCGCGAGCATCTTGCATTGCCTAGCTTTCTCAAGTTCACCTGACTCTTCATAGAGCACAGCTGCCTCTTCATATCGTCCCACGCGCTCATAGGCTTCAGCGTCCATTCTCATCTTCAATCTTACTTCCTCAGCATCTTGCTGCACCTGCATAATCCTCTGCTTTTCCGACCGCCCACGCTTATTCAGCGCTTTAATTACATAAGCTACAAAAGACAGGTAAACCACCCAGACTACAAGAAGTATCACCACTTTGCCCAAAAAATCTTGACTGAAATACATCTTGTTTCCCACTTCATTTGTTTTACATTCTGATTTCAACTAGCGCCCCTATAGCATCAAAACACAAGATGTATTCTCAAGAACTAAAGAATTATGAAAGAAAAATCAATACTGCAAAACCTCCAGTATTACCATTTTTAAAAATAGTAATACCACGTCCTAGTTTAAACTTTTCCGACCAATCTTCTGGGTTAGCGCGCGCGTGTTATACACCTAATACCTAATAGGCTTTTTACAGAAGATTTTCTTTTTTTGATTGGTGCAGTTGCTATTGGTTGTAGGAATAATTCTTAAATCTGTCTTATGCAAAGGCTAAATTGAGGAGGGAGCCAGACGGATACGGATACCAAATTTAGAATCTTTGGTTTAGTCGGTCTTTGCATACTGGTAGTCTTTCTCATAGGCATGATTATAATCAACGAGTCAATAATTCTAGTTCCATTCCGCTCAATGGGTATCGCCAAAAGCACTGAGTGGGACAATGCTTCTAAACAAATCAATATTACTCTTGTGAATTATGAAGATGAAGAAACAACCCTGACTGCAATCTACGTCAACGGAATACTAGATGACAAAATTGCAAGCATTCCACAAGTCCTATCGCCAAACCAAGAAGTCGAAATCACTCTTTCTGAAAAATACACAATTATGCCCAAACAGGTAACGATTGAAGTCCAAGCAGAAAATTATCCCTGGCGGGGTAGGTGGACAGCAACCTTCATAGATTTGCGTCTGCTGAGGGTATACTGGGACGAAAGCACAGGTAGAATCAGAGTTCTTTTGGAAAACGCTGGGGAATACTCGGAAGTCAATTTTAGCAAGGTCTACGTCAACGGGACGCTGGATGATGCTGCAGTCGTCCCCCGAGGAACCTATGGGGGTCAAGCCCGCTACCCAATATATGAAATCTCTCTGTCTGGAATATACTTGAGTAAGCCCACGGCGATGCTGCTGAAGATAAATACCGCAGATGGAAATTCCTTTGAATTGGAATCTCCCTTCGAAGAAATAATCAATCTATTTTCGATACAGTGGGATGAGAGCACTGGAAGAATCAAGTTTTTTGTGTATATCCCAACTGCTCATTTTCTCGAGAAAGATATAGACATCACTTTTGATGAGATTTACGTTAACGGAACGCTAAGTGACGTTGCATTCATATCTAGGGTATATAGCGAGACGTATGAAATAGTTTTGTCAAAAAGCTATGAAAATTGCCCTTCGCATGCAACCATTAAAGTCGTCACTGATTTTGGAGCATTTTGCGAACGAACAGATTATAACCTTTTGTATTAAATTTTAATTCCCTCCTCCTAATTTTGGGCGTCACAGGCACGATGCAAAAAGAAAAAGCAGGCAACAAAAAAACAGTATGTACCTGATAAAACACGGGAAAAAAGAAAATCAGCACGTAGAGTATAGTAGATTCAAGTCATATAGGGGTAGGTAGTAGGAAACGACTATACTCCCCCAAGGTTGAAAATGCGTAATATTCGCTGGATTAAGTTTTAGTGCAAAAAAAGGAAAATGCAGGATTTCTGGTGGTTGCCAATTTAATCGGGGTATGGAGGAGGCCCCAGCAAGCCCTCGTTATAGGCTGTCAGAATCTCGGCTATACTAATGGCATATTCGCGATCCTCCACAGGAACGGGACAACTCCAGAGGAGCTGTTGGGCATCACTCATCGCTTGATAGACGTCGGGGGGAACGTCAGCGCCGTTTAATGCGTTTAGAATCGCTACAATATACTGTTGGGCAAGGATACGCCAAGCACAACCCTCAGTAGGAGTGGTTACAATCTCAAAAAAGGTCATATCACACATTCGCGAATCTTCCACGATGGGCCATGGCTCCCTTAAGGCGGGAACGTCGGCGTAAGTGTTGTGGGTTCTCCAATAGCCTAAGGAGTGTACGTAGCCTGCTTGAGGTGCCTGCACTGGCATAATTGCTAACAGACCAAACGCCAGAATTAACACTAGACAAGCTGCAACTTTCAGAAGCTTTCTCAAAATCTCTCACCTCCTCTGAAATGAGGGCTAAATCAAACTTAGTATTCTCCTTATCTTGTATCATAATTTATGGAGAATAGTTCTATTGAAAACGTGTACGTTGGCTTTTTGATGGGTTAGGTAAGTCCAATTTAGGGTTCGCATAGCTTATGGCTAAAACAAAATTAATGCTTTGTTTAATTGTGACAAAAGTTAAATTTTTAATAACCTATATAGAAGCAAGAAGGAGGTGTATATTTTGAAAAAGTTCATAGTTCTTCTTTTAGCTGCACTGATAGTCTTCAGTTTCTGCTGCGGGTTAGCCTACGCACAGGGCGAAATTCCAGGAGAAGGAAAAATTCCGCCAGCCACGACACCATCAGGACGAGATATTCCAGCAAGAGATATGATCCCTGCGGAAGTCCTCGACATAATTGACGATAAAACATCTAAGTAAAACAATAAGAAGCATTTCTTTTCTACCTTTTTTCTGATAGTTCCAAGCTCTTTTGTGCAGATAGATGATGATAGAATTCGTGCAAAATTGTTGCTTTCCACAGTCCTTCTTTCGTGAAGTAAGCACGTCCGCTAAAATAAACAGCTTCACAATTTCTCCCAGCCTTTTTGCCTTTCAGAATTATCCTTATTGGCTTTATGCTGTAGTATTTGGACAAAAAGCCTAGAGCCTTTTGGGCACCTTTGAGTTCGTAAATAATGAGGAATTTCTCTCGTATCCGTTTAGGTGGAACACGGACACGCAAAGAGAACACCTTAAGTTAGGTTCGCTATTCGAGGAACCCATTCTTTGCGTTCACCTCGCAAGTACTTCCCAAAAAGCAGCGTTTCTTCGTTAATGAGAGATTCTATTTTTTGTCGTTTGCCTATCTTTATCCTCGGAACTTCAACAATTGTTAGGAAGTAGTTGTTCATCTCGGAAGTAAACCTGTCCGTTTTCACATCAGCAAGATATTCTCTTTTACCTTTCTTGTTGGATGACTTTTCTGTTCTTAATATGAAATCTCGTTTGGTTAATCTCTGGCAATATTGAACAACGAAGTCATCAATCATATAGCGGTAAAGCTCTTGGAAGTCGCATACTAGACTTGGTTTTCCAAACTGCTCGGAATGCAGAAAACCCAAGTAAGGCTCAAGCTTCGCATTAATCAACGCTCTGTGTACTTTCCATCACTCCAACAGATTCACAATAGTAACTGCAGGATAGTTTTTGCTGTATTTCCTTCTCAATATATGCTCGGCTTGTTTATCAATGACAAAGAAATATTTGTGCTTAGCTTTCGACAGCTTAAGCCTTGTCAAGTCCTTTCTAATGTTAATTTTTTGATTCGCTCCAAAATCTCCTTTTCCACAAGGCACGGTTGTTCTAATCTCTCCAACTACATCACCAGTTTCTATGTCAAGCCCGCCTTCTCCTGTGGCTTTTTCAAGGCTGATTTCAACGCCATGTTTGCTTTTCAAATATGATTTGGGAGCTAATGATGCCAAATAATGAAAATTATTGTCGATGTTCTTCATAATAGTCTTGAGTTCAAGAAAATTTCTCAAAACAGATTTCACATTATCTTCTTTAATTGCCAAATCGTTCTCTAAGAAGAAGGCTTTCAAGTTCTCCATTTTCTTATTTATTTCCCTTAATCTCCACACATATCCCTATTTCCTATCGATTTTTCCTTTGGTGGTTTTTCATTTGGACTGTCGCAACTTTCGCGCTGTCTATTGCGTTTCCCATAAGCATAAATGAGCGCTCATATCGTGCTACAGCTCAAAAAACCCATTTAGTGTTAACACTAAATAGCCTATATACGTTGCGTATTACCTATTGATATACGCAAAACTCCATGAATGTAATGTATCATTGCGTATTAGTGAAAAGCGCCGAGTTTTGGGCTTCTTTTTGTGCTGAGCAAGCCCGCAGACATTTTGCAATGCTTAATGAGCGAAATGAGAAAACCACAGGAAACAAATTTCATCGTGAGAAATCGCGTCTCATTCACCGTTTTTTTCATGGACTTTCATGGACTTTTATCGGGAAATTAGTCTCACAATTTGCGGCGAATGTTTTCCTCAAGACACTCCCACTAGCTCATTGGTATGAGAAACACGAAAAAATACCGTGGAGATATTTTCTCATCGTGAAAAACATGTGAAATATGTCATTCTGAAGTTTCCTATGTCGCGGAGACGTAAAGCCAAAACTTCTCCATGTGTAAAGTTTTATGGAAAATGATTTATCCTTAGTATGCGCACAACTAGCCTCTTTTCTCAAAGTATCTTTTGGTGAACTTACGGACAGGCGCTTCTATCTCGTTTCTGGGTTTTCCAGCTTCCTTTGCTGCTAAATCAATAATCTGGTCGATATCAAAAGGTGAGAGAGGACGCTTTCTATCTCGCAGTTCAGGATGGTTCTCAAGATATTCTTCGGTGGCTTTCAAAATTGACGGTTCATCCTCCTGGTAATCAATCCAAGCAAAAGCATACTTTTCTTTGTGTTTTTTGAAAATTCCGATGTACGTGCCCAATATCAAGTTGTTATATACACTTCTTAAGGCGGGTATCTTTCCTTTTTCATCTTTTTTTATCCCTTCATAAACTTCCTCTGGCGTAAACCACCTACCTTCCCTAAGTTTCTTGACAACTTTTTTCGTAACTTCCCAACGTGTATGTTTCATTTTGCTTCACCCAAAACCCATGCCAATGCAACAATTTGCAATGAAGAGTTTTCAATCGTGTAACATTAACCTTCCTCTTCAAGAAGGAAAACGAAAATGCAATTGGTAAAAAATCGATGCAAAAAATGTGGCTACATGTGGATTCCCAGAGTGAAAAAACCCGTGAAATGTCCGAGATGCGGTCACCGACCTGAGCGCAAGTCGGATGCTTAAACTCTGACTATAGGTTCTACGGGGCAGCCGCTATGAAAAGGAAATGCGGAACGGTCAGACGTACAGCGATGAACTACATTATAGCATTAGACGTTAAAGAGCTGCCACTGGAGGCAGCTAAAGACCTTTTCAGCGAAATCACGGGATTGTATGACCGCACAACCCTGAGAGCGTATTTCGGAACCCAAAAACATAGGTCAACTCGAAAAATACAGCGTATAGCTCGATACGCAACTGGAACCTACAGCTTCAAAACAATTGAACTTTCACAAGAGATCACCACAACTAAAGGCTATCTGGAAAAGATGGGACTAGTGACAATTGAGCTACGTGGTTCAACATGGTTTATGATAATGAACCGTGATGCGGTTTTGGTTCCACAACTTTATGAAAGAAAGCAGCTGTCCATGAAAAATATCTCTCTCACCTATTATTCAAAAAACATCACAAGCTAATCCTTACAGAGCAGGTAAGGTAGGGGGGACAGAGTTCCTCCCTTCATATAGTATACTAGAAACAAACAACAACTTACAGGATGAGAGAGAGAAATCTGGCTACAAAACCGTATCCGAGTTAAAGTTGAAACCTTTTGAAATAGCTATTCTCGAAGCTGAGACATGCGAGGAACTTGACAAGGCGAGAACGAACCTGAAGGAGCGTTCCTAAATGATTTCAGTTGTCCATTGCCCCAACTGTGGAGCCGAAAACTCTTGGCGTGACGGGTTCAGGTTCGTGAAAACGCAACGGGTGCAACGCTACATGTGTAGAAATTGCGGTTCTCGGTTTTCGGAACCTAACCAATTACGCAGTGTTTCTAAGGATGTTAAGGCTGGGAAGGTGAGGAAAATCAATTTGTCGGAGCCCGTCCACTATCTGACGGGAGACATCGCCACAACATCACAAACCCAGAACTGCAAAGGAAGAATCATTGAGCATCTTTTTTGGCTTCAAAAGGAAGAATTTGCTGAAAACACGATAACACGAAGAATCAGACATCTAACGACACTGGCAAAACGCGGGGCTAATTTGCTTGACCCCGATTCGATCAAAGAAACTATAGCAAAACAGCAAAAATGGAAGTTGAAAACCAAAGAGTTGGCAGTGGAAGCCTATTCGTGCTTTCTCAAAATGACTGGGGGCACGTGGAAACCGCCCAGATACAAGGCTCCAAGAACGTTGCCATTCATTCCTACAGAAAAGGAATTAGACCAGTTGATTGCGGATACCAACAAGAAGACTGCCACGTTTCTACAATTACTCAAAGAGACAGGAGCCAGAAGTGGCGAGGTGTGGATGCTCAAATGGGTGGACCTTGACTTGGAAGGCAAAACAATACGAATTACGCCAGAAAAAGGCGGAAACCCTCGCTCGCTCAAGATGAGTGATAGACTTTTAGCAATGCTGAACAGCTTACCCAAAGACCAGCTAGAAGTTTTCAAAGGTTCGGCAGAGCATTTCCGAAGAACTTACCGCGCTCAAAGGAAGCGAACAGCCTACAAACTCAAGAGTGAACGCATAGCCAAAATCACATTCCACACCTTTAGACACTGGAAAGCAACAATGGAATACCACAAAACCAAAAATATTCTACATGTCATGCAACTGCTCGGGCACAAAAACATCCAGAACACGCTCGTGTACACCCACCTAGTAAACTTTGAAAGCGACGAATTCCACACCGCGGTCGCTGATAGCGTCGAGAAAACATGCAAACTGATAGAAGCTGGATTCGAATACGTCACAGGCGAATACAATGACGGAGGAAAAATCTTTAGAAAGCCCAAGTAAAAAATCCCAGGTTTGTTCGTGGTGGGGTCGCTGGGATTTGAACCCAGGTTCTCACGCGCCCCGGGCGTGAATCTTGGACCAAGCTCGACTACGACCCCAGCTGAATGGACTAGGACCCAATTGTGAAAACTTAGTCATAAATACATTGCCGAAGCTTAAAAGTTCTGGTCTCTCACAGAGCACACTAGAAGGTACATCATACAAACTTAGATACTTGAGCAAGCGTTGTGACCTGTGCAACCCTGAAGAAGTCAAGTACTGCATATCAAATCTAAAAGTGGCAAACAGCTACAAACAAAGTTTCGTAAAAGCTTATGCCTATTTTGCTGCTATCAACAACATTGAGTGGAAAAGACCTAGATACAAGTCAGAAAGAAAACTACCTACTATTCCAACCAGAGAAAATATAATGAAAGTTATCAGCGCGTCCAGGAAGTATGCTGTGATATTCAAGATTCTAATGGAATGCGGAATGATGCCTTATGAGTTGTCAAGGGTAGAGAGGAAGGACATTGATTTCGAGAGAAGAATACTCTCAGTAAGAGGATACAAAGGTCATGCATCAAGAACATTCAAGCTATCTCAACAAACGCTAGGGATGCTTGGGCAATACTTCAGCAAGTACTCCACTTTCCCAGAGAGCAAGTATATGGGGAAGATATGGCGAAAGACAAGAAACAAGGTAGCCCAGAAACTACAGGACCTCAATATCAAATCAACTAGACTCTATGATTTGAGGCATTACTATGCTACAATGTTGTATACAAAGACCAGAGATATTCTGTTTGTGATGAGACAACTAGGGCACAAGAAGATAGAAACCACGCTGATCTACACTCAGCTACTTAGCTTCTCTGAAGATGATTACTACACATGCAAAACTGCAAGAACCGTGCAAGAAGCTGGAAGACTTATAGAAGCTGGATTTGATTATGTCACAACATTTAATGACCTGATGCTATTCCGTAAAAGAAAATAGCTAATCAATCTCCTATCTTTTTTTATAAGATTCTAACTAAACGAATAGATTAGAATAGGGAAAAAAAGGAAAAACAGTGTCTGACCAGGCTATGGGAATAGATACAAACGATGAAAAAAATGTTAAAGATTTCTAATTTAGTTTTTTAGAGTTTATCGTTTAAGTTCTAAATAAATTGTAACCACTTCCACTAGCATAGTATATAGTATAACAGTAAAGGAGCAGTAAAGCAGTCTTAGAGCAGTAGTAAGATTTCGTTTGAGAAGTAAAGCGGTATTAACTGTAAGAAAGACTATCGGATTCTTTGGTTATTCTGAAACTTTACGTTTGTTATCGGAAAAATAACGAGAAATAAAGAGGAAATTCCACTAAAACAAATACTCTGAAAAAGATTTCTCAATATTTCCGAAATAAATAATATTTAACAACATAGAGTTTCGATAATCTCGCTATTCTGAGCCTAAAACACACTATAGTATGCAGATTTTCATTTCTCAGTATGAAACTGTAACGCAGGGTTACAAAAAATATCCTTAATGAAATCTTATAGGTTGTTAGTTGAACTAAATACCTACTCATCTAGCATCTCATATTCTTATCGTGCTAGTCGGTATATGAGACCTAACACAATGGAACCATAATATCCTTAATATTCAAACCCTACAAATCCTTATTTTAGAGATTTATAGGGTTAACTACCTGGACATTTAATTCCATACCACAATCACAGGTTTAGACTCTCACTAGGTTTTAATTGCCTCAACTCCTACTCTAGGAGACCTAGCCCAAGGTGAACCAGCTTTTCCTCACATCTATATTGATATAGTGGATTTGAATGCCAATGCTTCAATCAGTAGTAGCAAAAGAAGCTAAATTAAAGATAAACCACTTTGGAGAAATCTCTGACTTTGAGCTTCTTTATTAAGCTACTACTTAAACCCTAGAAGTTTTCAAATATATAAAGAATGTGTTAATTTTAACTTTAAGGAATAGCTGCTTTTAGCAAAAAAAATCAAAGTGTGATGGAAAAGATTATAGAGACGATCTCTATTCTACGATAAATCTGTAATACCCCTTTTCCTTAGAACCAATCAAAATCTCTAATGCAGCAAAACAGCTGACATCGCCACTAATTTGCGAATTAATAAACTCTCCATTCAGTTTCATTAATGTCTGTTCCAAATGGATAAATCATCCGAGGATTTTCGGCTGGTTTAATGGCGTTAAAGACCTCTGAAAAGAGAGGATGAATACAGAGATAGTCATCAGAGGTTGTAAGTAATCTGTAAGGCTCAGTGTATTCAAATCTGCCTACAAAGTATCGTTCTTTTTCTGCCTCTACTCTACCGAATACACCAATTTCTATCATCATTTTTTTGAAAGCTTCAAAATCATAAAGTCCAGGAAGATTGCTAGCTCGCATTCTATGGACTTTCATTAACAAACCTTCGGGGAAATGCAAGTGCAAGTAGGGAATACATCTTGAGCAAGCTTCTTCACCGAGTGGATAGCGATATTTGTAAGCAGACAAAATCTCCTTGGCTAATATAGCTTCTTTTGAGTGTGTGCTTTCTACAATGATATCTGGCCTCGATTTCAATTCTAGTATATCTTCATCAGCACTCTCTCTGCAAATCTCATTCAAATAGATCAGCAATTGTCTCGGCAATAGTTGCGTATGTCTCAAAATATAAGCGATAGTTCGCTCTTCAATTTCAATCCGATTCAAAAGCTTTTCAGGAAGAAACTCTTCCCAATAACTAATTATTCCAGACCGTGTATCTAAATCGACAGGAGGTAATTCTTTTAGAATGTCTGAATGATAAAGTTTCATGTACTGATAATGCTTTTCAGCTGCTAGTCCCAAAAGTTCTCTAGCATGCCAATGCAACACTAATTGATTCTGAAAATCTTTATTTGGATTAGATGATAGATCAACAAAAGAAAAATACAGTTCTGCTGGAAGACACGCTCTTAATGTACATCGAGTTCTTGGTTCGCTGAAACTCCCTTGACATTTTAGAAGACCTTGAATTGCATGGCTCATTGTCTTATGGTTAAGCTTGAAATCTTCCAAGCTATCAAATAAAATCATAGCTCGAATTGACTCTTCTTTCATGAAGTCAATAGCAGCATCACGAACTTGATTAAAATTAATTCCGAAGAATTCTATTTTGTCGATTTACCTAAATCCTTCACTTTCACTGTCTGTTGATAAATTTTCTAAATAATTAAGAACGGTTTTCATTACATCATAAGGATTTTTATCAGCCAGTTTGCCTCCAACGACATATTTTTCTATTGTGTTAAGGTTATTAGATCTTATCTTTTTTTCTTTATATTCCTGAAGAATAGAAACCAAAATAGTGTTCCAAAAGAGCAGGCTCCACAGTTCTCATACTTCTTCAACAAGAACTACATCATGCCCAATTGCATCGACTGACTCGACAATGTGTCGAAATGTTCTTTCTGGTTTCAATTCAACTATAATTTTGGACCTGGAATTAAGGTAAGCTAACCTAAGAAACGCAGTTTTTCCAGCACCCCTCCTCCCAACGATTAATGAAGGATTGCTTCCTAGTTCACTAAACATTAAATTCTTCCTGCTTAGAACAGATTCAATTAACAATGGACTCGTTATGGAATCTGAACTTAAAGGACCCAGTGGTTGATATTTTGTGAAATAATCTTTTAAATCCAAATTCATGGAATTGCACCTTGAAGCTATTTTTTGAAAAATATATATAAGGTTTGCAGAAGTTCGCCAATTGCATTTTTTAACTTATTACAATCTGCAAATAAAGAATCTTAATTGCTTAAAATCCTCAAAAGGAATTTCTTCGATCATTCTTTGATTTTCACGTTAACAAATTCATAGTCCAACTTTGATTCTAAACAAAAAATGGGAAAGTTTTGTGGAGACATCACCACTAGCACTGGAATTAATAAATTTAATATTCTTTTCTTAAATTCTATGGAGTTTTTAGAACTTTTGTGATTGTGTTGTGTGAGTTAAGAAGGGTTGCTTCGGATTAAAGGCAAAAAGAGCTAATTAGAATAGGATAAAGCCAACTGGAATGAACCTTAGAAGATTTAATAATTCACTTACAACTTTGTTGAATTTCTACGAAAAAGCAACTGTGAATGAATCAAGAGAAGTATCGGTCATAAATCTTTAATCCAACTTGAAACAATAAAGCAGTGCGAGAGGGATTCAATATTCAATTTTAGTGTGAACTCTGCTCCGAGAGAGAATCAAATGTAAAGGGAGGTGAGAAACAGATATGAAACCGAAACATTTTGCCACTATCATACTGACTTCCCTATTGATAGCGACAGTATTTGGAAGCGTAACCGTTTTTGCTCCTCTACCGAGCACACCTAACCCGCCCACACTCTTCGACACTTTCATAACAAACACTGGTGACGATCCAGTCCCAGTAGACATAACAGATGACTCCATAGATGTGAATCTAGATGAACCATTAGACGTCACTCTAGACGAGCCAATAGATGTAAACTTAGATGAACCAATAGAAGTTACAAACCCATCAGGTGAATCCTTAGAAGTTGCGGTACCAGACGGTGTGGAAATTACAAATACTGAAGGCATACCAGCGGATGTGTCAGGATGGCTACATACAACAAAAAGTGGAGATGAACACATGGTTGATGTTGATCCATTCTATATGACCCTTGCTTATGTCGAAACGAAAGGGTATAGACTGTTAGCCATTAGGTTAGCCGTTTGGGGTGGTGATTGCACATTTTTATTAAGATGGTATGCAGGGGGTTACGCTATGGCTGAAGAAACAATCACAATAACGGCAGCTCATGAGGATTATCGTACATATGACGTAATTGGTGAAACGTTGCATATACAGGTAAAATCTCCAGACAATGCGGAGAACGCAGATTTGTATTATTATCTGACTACATAAACGAAGGAGCTTCATTAACAACACCCAACTATTTCCCCGTTTTTTCTCTTTTTCTTTTTGTTTCTTACCAGAAAGCAGTAACATCAGCTATTTCTATTCTATTCATTTTTTGTTATGACCATTTCATTTTCAGTAAAGTTTTCTCTACAACCCCAAACTGGTCTTTAATTAGTTAGCAACTCTGAATTAATCAATAGAATTATTCTCCATAAATCATAAAAGTTGATAAAAACAATACTACTTTTTGGCTCTAATTCACCTTAGAGGGGGTGAGCAAAGTGAAGAGAAACAAAACAGCTACTGCAATGACAGTTTTTGTGCTTTTAGCAAGCATGCTAACGCTGACATTAAACATTCAACCAGTCAAAGCAACATGGATAGGTGGTACTATCATAATCGAAGCTGACGGTAGTGTTTATTCTGACGATGCTCCGATTTCGGTAGATGGTAATGTATACACTTTGACTGACGACATTTTAATCCGTTATTATGGCGGATTTACAATCATAGTGTGGTGTAGTGATATAGTATTGGATGGAGACGGACACACAATGCAACCCTACCATCCCTACGTAGCGTGTGATGGAATCGGATCAGTTGGAGACAACGTGATAATAAGAAATATTGTCCTCAAAGATATGAGGATAGGAATAGGTGTGGGTGCTCATGGCAATATAATCTCTGGAAACACCATAATAAATTGCTGGTCATTTAGCATTCTTGTACAGTTGGGTTCCAGCAACATTATCCATGGAAACACCATTTTAGATTCATATAATGTTGGCATAACTATAGATCGTTCTGATTCCAACATCATTTCTGGTAATACTATAATAGGCGCTCCTAATAAATGGGGAGGCATAGACCTTTCCCATTCTTCATACAATATCATATCTGAAAACAATATAGAATCAAGCAATATCGGTATAACTCTCCTTGAAGCCTCTGATAACACGTTTTACCACAACAATCTTATAGAGAACACTCTGCAGGTCTATGATCGTTCATGGGACCATCCCTACCCACCTTCAGTCAATGTTTGGGATAATGGTTATCCTTCTGGGGGAAACTACTGGAGTGACTATGAAGGAATTGATGAGAACGATGACGGGATAGGCGATACTCCATACTTCATTTACACTGACAATCAAGACGATTATCCCTTAATGGAGCCTTGGACTCTATTGGAAAGCATAGAAGAATTGACTGAAATCATTATGAATATGAACTTGCCTCAAAGAACAGGAAATAGTTTAACAAGTAAACTTGGTGAAGCCCTAAAACTACTCGATAAAGGAAACTTTAACGGAGCTATACATAAGCTGGGAGATTTCATAGACCAAGTGGAAGCGCAAAGAGAAAAGGCACTAACAAACGAACAAGCAGACTATCTAATATTGAAAGCGCAAATAATCATAAGCCAGATACAGGAATAAACTCCTCAACTCTTTTTTTCTATTTCATTTTTTGTTATAACTATGTAGATTTTCTGTAAAGTTTTCTAGTCCTCCCGGAACTGATCTTTGATGGATTCTGAGACTGTGAATGAATCAACAGAAGTATCTTCCATTAAGTTTAAAAAATAAACTGAACATATTTGTTATTTAATTCATTTTCTAGGAGGTGAGAACTCTGGAAGATTGGCAGATAAAGATTGCAGTGCTGTGGATCTTCAATGCAGTTTCCATGTCAGCCTACTTTATTGTTGGCTTCATGCTTCCTGGGGTTATTGAGGGAGTAATCGCTGGAGAGCTTTCAGGAATGCTGATTGACGAAGCATCGTTGCTAATGATTGCTCTCTTAATGATAATTCCATTAATAATGGCTTTTCTATCTTTGATCCTCAAGAACTCAATCAATTGTTGGGCAAATATTATTCTGGCTATAGTGTGGATTATTATTGGCATAATGCATAATCTCAGTGAAGGATACACTGCTATTGCCCATGTCCTGATCGATGCTTGTATGTATATAGTTTCTGCTCTGATTATCTGGTATGCATGGAAGTCAAAGCAGAAAACATAAAAGTAAGAATATAGCCATTTTTTTCTATTTCATTTTTCATTATGACATTTCATTTTTTCAGTAAAGTTACCTCTACAACCCAAAACTAGTCTTCAATGGTCATTAAATAGAACTTCAACATCCAGAATTGGAATTATTTTCTCTTGATAAGGTAGACTAACAAACCCAAGCCAGCAACTATCACTGCCACTATTACAGCTACGCCTAAGATTATTTCTTGTTCTGTTAATTGAGGTTCTTGAGTAGGCGTTGATTCAGAGTTAACAGTGAAATAAACAGGAGAAGAATAAAAAACTCCATCAGATGTCCCGTTATACCATGTAATTCCTATGCCAACTATGCTGTGTACTCCATTAGGCAAAGACAACACTGTACTTCCTGTCAAACTATGCATACCCACAGGCACAGTTGCTATGATGACTTGTGGCTCTCCATCTAAACTGTAGGCTATAGATTCTGGTCCAATATTCATTTCAGGGTCACTTGCTGAAACGGAAACAACAACATCAGAAGAAGTGTATACTTTGTATTGTGGTGAATTAACGGTGACTACAAGAGTTGCACTGCAAGCTGCCTCATTTAAGTATATCCCAAAATTCAATAAGATTGTTAATGTCAATATGAGTATCAGTGCCAATGCTTTTCTTTTCATAAGCACCAAAGAACAATCTGCTAAACTATCCTTTATCTTTTTTTTATTTTTCAGTAAAGTTTTCTCTACAACCTAAAGCCAGGTTTTCAGTGAAGATTGCTGCTGAAATGAAAAAATGATATCACATAAATAATGTAACTTGAGGATAAATGTTTATGAAGTATTATTCAGAAGAAGAAACAAGAGATATTAGATTGGCTTTTGAAGAGCATGTTCTAAATTGGGCAGGAGTAACTAAGAAAAAGATGTTTGGTTGTCCATGCTATAAAGTAGATGATAAGCTATTCGCTTTCTTAGTCACCAAAGGAGTTGTTATCACCAAGCTAGATGAAAATGAAAGAGAAACCATAACCAATCAGTTCCACACTACCTCTTTTCAAGCTGGAAAAAAAATTGTCAAGAACTGGACCAGAATACCAACAGAATATAAATCAGACATAGACAAAATCTTGCCCTTTGTCAAAAAAAGCTATAACAATTCAGCTCAGAGAGCTAAGGAAACCTAGCTGAGTTTTAAGTCTATTTCTTTTTTCAGGAAAGTTTTCTGGTCCTCCCAGAATTGGTCTTTAATGTTTTTTATCATTTTTGAAAACTGTGAATTAATCCAGATGAGCCTAAAAGCCTTATAAATTCAGCAATACAACAGAAATCCGCTTGTGAATTGTATGCTAGTAGAGATAACAAATATTGTAGCTGGATTTATATTGGCAATGGGCATCCTACCGAATATTCCTGCTATAGGAAAAGATCTGGAAAAAATTGCTAAGTGGCTAGGAGGATTCCAAACAATCATAGGAGTCTTAGCCATAGTGATTGGTCTTCTCTACTTTGGTCTGCAAGGAATAGTTGCAATAGTTGCAGGATTGATACTGGCTATGGGTCTTCTACCAAACATTCCTGCTATAGGAAAAGACTTGGCGAAAGCTGTTAAAGTGCTGGGCAGTTTCCAAACAATTATTGGCGTAATAGCAATAGTTCTTGGAGTCTGGGGACTTCTATTCTAATTCCCTTCCTTTTTCTATTTCACTTTCAAGTAAAGTTTTCTCTATGAACCTTTACGGGAACCCTTTTAGCATCGTGCTTTACCATATAACAATTGATATAGATGAGCAAAAGTATTCTATACAGATCCTTTGTTACCGCAATTATTGTTTTGTTATTTATCTCATCTATAGCATTTCTGTACGTGAAAGGACAAGAAGAAGATACTTGGTTAAACTTAGCTTCAATGAAAGAAGCGAGGTATGGTTTAGGGGTTGTAGAAGAAAATGGAAAAATATATGCTATGGGAGGCTATCCAGGAAGTGGACCTGCCACAGATATTAACGAAGAGTATGATCCGCAAACAGACAAATGGACAACTAAAGCTTCTATACCAGAACCGATGTATGATTTTGGAATTACAGTATATACAGGTAAAATCTATTGCTTTAGTGGAGAAACTGGGTCAACATACGCATACACCCCATTATATGACACATGGGAAACAAAAACACCATTGCCAAATCCTAGACAAGGAATAACAGCCAACACACTAAATGACAGAATTTACATCATAGGAGGAAACACTAAAATCATGAATGTTTATGACCCTTCAAACGATTCTTGGAATACTAAGGCTCCTATATTGTATAATTTTGGAGGTTATACTCAAGGATGTTCTTCTGTAGTTTTTAATGATAAGATCCATGTATTTGGTGCTACTCCAAGGGAGTTTTCTCATCAGATTTATGATCCAACAACTGATAGCTGGAGTTTGGGAGAGCCCTTGATTGATAGATATTATTTCTCTATTGCTTGTGCCACAACAGGCGTAAATGCTTCTAAACAAATTTATGTTTTTGGCACAGATAGAGATCTTTGGGGATTAGATACTCCTGCGTTAACCAGTCAAAGTTATAATCCAAAAATAGGCAACTGGAATAGGGTCTCTGTAATACCTTCAGGTCATCTCAATGGAGGTGCAGCTAATATAGATGATAAGTTGTATGTTATTGGAGGCGCAGGGGCAGGATATTCAAATGTTATTTTTGCTAATTCTTTGAGCAGATTATATATTCCAATTGGGTATGGGAAAACTGATGCATCTTATATTCCTGCAACTCCCTCACCTACGCCAACAATAGAACCCACTCCAACTCCAGACAATCAACAAACACTGAACACAGAAACAATCATAGGAACAGCCATCATAATTGCAGTATTGGGAACTGGAATAGGTCTTCTTATGTATTTACTTAAAAGGCATTAAAGTTCCCCTGAGGCTTCCAGAATTTTGTTTTAATGGTCTTTTTATACACCCTCTGATGGTCAAGGTTGGGATTATTTTCTTCTGGTGAAATAGTGTAGCAAGACCAGAAAAACAATAGCCACAGTACCTGCAATACCCCCAATAATGAAATCTT
>Ga0209427_10001161_pt1 | contig 29852 bp, 21 predicted proteins | sample DeeMarSWOR136_30_FD_187465 | JGI IMG/M metagenome (GOLD analysis project Ga0209427, IMG submission 187465) | Marine sediment microbial communities from White Oak River estuary, North Carolina - WOR-1-36_30 (SPAdes) (version 2) | ecosystem: Environmental > Aquatic > Marine > Intertidal zone >...
AACAATGCGGGGTTGCCCTAGCCGAGTAGTAAATGGAGATGTCTCCCGCAAAATCCCCTCTTTTTCTTTGAAGTTCTATGGATTATGTCTTCTTCTGTGCAGTATGACTGCTATCAGTGTTGCCATCATGGATATTGGTAGAATTGCCAGTGATGGGAACTCTGGCACTATTATCACCTCTTGTGTTGAATGAGTGTAGTTGAAGTATAGGTATGTGTGCGTGGTGTTTGAGCATGGCAGGGGCTCTGGAACTGGCAGGATTTCTGTGCCGTTGACATAGATTCGGAAGGTGTCATCCATTAATGCTCTAGGAATGCAGATTCTGCAGAAGCCAGAAGTATCCTCCACACCCGTAATGTTGAAGAGTATTGCAGTTCCATTGAACCTGAAGGCGGATATAGTTGAGTTGCAGATGGTTTGAACCTGAAGTTCTGAAGTGAGAGTGTAATCGGAAAACAGCCCCATTAATGGGTAGTTGTCATATTGGTTTCTAACCTCAATAGGAGTATTGGGAGTTGGCATTAACACATGATATGAAATGTCTCCTATTCCATCACTTCCATTCTCGTCTTGATGAACTCCATTGTACAGATCTGTACCATTGTAATTACTCCAATAGTTTCCTCCAGAAGGATATCCGTTGTCCCATATGTTTAATGAACTGTACTGCAATTGATTTGTGTTGTCTATGAAATTGTTATGGTATATCCTGTTTCCTCCCGGCGCTGTCACCATGCAGCCGACATGCATGCCCATGTGATGGTTCATTATGGTGTTGCCAACAATTGTGCTGTTGCTGTCTTGTATTATGATGCCTGCGCCTGGGGGATAGTTATTATATGGTCCGGGAGCAGAGTGGGGTGATGGATATGGCGGTAGATATGTGTTGTTGATTATGGCGTTTCTGAGGATTGTGTTATTTGATCCGTCAGAGTAGATTCCATAGGTGTTATTGGAGACTGTGTTGTCGTGAATCTTGTTCTCAGTACCAGTTGTACAGATGCCTGCTCCATCTCCATTTTGTTGTATGGTGTTGTGGCTGATTTTGTTTTTGAAACCGAGGAGATGTATACCTGCTCCATTATAGGTTACAACATTATTGTCAATAGTGGTGTTTATGGAATAAAGTAGTTCGTCTTGAGGAATGGGAATGAGTTCGCTCCGTATGTCTATGGCGTATCTTGTTCCTGTTATTACGTTGTCGCTGATGAGAGTGTTTGTTGAACACATCAAGAATATGCCTTGAACGTTTCTTGTAGGGTTGAGGTTTTCGATGGTAATGTTGGTTGAGTTAACTATAGCTACGTAGCCTGCATCTTGTGGAACCTGTTGGTTTTGCTTGTTTACCCAATAATAGATTGGTCTGCCGTCAACCTTGTTTGAAGTATCTATGTCTTGAATATAATGTGTAACTGATCCTCCATAGTAGAGGGGGTGTATTCCGAAGTTGTATTTGTTTCCTGTCATATTGTTGTCTCTAAGCATGTTTTCTCCAGCTCGAGCTAAGATGATGCCATGTTCGTTGTTCACTACCAAGTTATCAACAATCAAATTGCAGTATGAATAATAAAGTAGGAGGCCTCCTGATGCGTCCATCAGATTCCACCAGAAACTACTCCAAGGAAAGTATGGACGCCCATTGCTCAAAGGCATGTTTTGGATGGTGTTGTTTGTTATTCTGTTTCTGGCTATGTACGTGTGGTTGTTCAGATAGAGATGTACGCCATTTCCATTGTTTGATATTATGTTGTCAGTAATATTGTGTCCAACATTGTTGTTATATCTGTTCTCCAAGTAAATGCCGACTATGTTATCCGTTATAGTATTACTGTTGATAGTGTTGTTTCCTCCTCCATACATTAATATTCCTTCCCCGTTGTGTTTGATTGTTAGATTCTGCACAACTATGTTAGAACAATTGATGAGTCCCAAATATCCGATCTGTCCACATGTAGAAGGAGCAAGAATCAAGTCGCTTCTGTTAATCAAGTAGTACACGGGTTTTCCATTCACCATGTTAGATGTATCTATATCATTTATGTGGTCAGCTACTGCCAGATTGTATTCATTGTTGATCATGGTGTTGTTTCTGAGAGTGTTCAGCCTAGAATTAAGAGAAATACCAGATGTACAGTTTTGCATAGTATTATCACTGATAGTATTGTTGCCCCAGCCAGAGACGTCTATTCCTTGCTCACAGTTAGTCACTTTGTTTTCCACAATTCTGTTTCCTGCAGTCTGACGCGACAGTGTTATACCTTGTCTGCAATCCACAATCGAGTTTCTTGAAATAGTGTTATTGTTGTAAACTGGTTCGGTTGAAGAAAAAGAGCCATGAACAATTATTCCGTTTCCATTCGTTAATCTATTGTCTTCTATCTTGCTGTTGTTCGAGTTGGAAACTTGTATGTTTGTAGAGTTACTAGACATTGTATTGTTAATGATGATGTTGGAGTCTCCTTTGAGAGAAATACCTATGCTATTGTTTGTTACAGTGTTGTTCGTCATCAAATTGTTGTTTGTGACTGCTTCAACACCACAACCATTTCTAATGATTATATTATCCATGAGAGTATTATTGTTTCCATGCTGTATATTTACCCCATAAGTTCCGCCTTGCAAAGTGAATTCTTTCACAGTAACATTATCAGCATCTATTATGAGAGTCAGTTTTGGAGGGTAGGTAGTGGAATTTCCATCAATAACCGTTGTGCTTCTGTTTTCTCCAACAAGCTTTAAATGGTTTTTATTCAAGATGACGTTCTCATAGTATATCCCAGCTTCAACAAAAATCGTGTGTCCTTCATAGGTTTCATTAGAATCTATTGCCTCTTGAATAGTTGAGTAGTTCAAGCCACTGTCAAGATTATGAACTGTTCCAGCCAATGCTAGGCTATTAGAGTCGTGAACTGTTCCATATGAGGGAATTGAACAGATGTTAACTAAAGATCCAGAAACTGTAATTCTGGAAATTGAAGCTGTAATCACTAGACATGAAGCAAAAACCAATAAGATATATTCTCTATTCATACTGTATCATCTGCTTTGACTCTTACATTTCATTTTTTGATACGTTTCAGCTTTTATGATTTGTGAAAGACTTCTTTTTAGTTCACGCTAAGTGAATGGAAGTTATGGTTCTTACTCTATTGACTACTATAGTAATGATAATCTAGGCAATCTCGCAATAGACACCTATACGATTGCCTTGATACAAAGAGATATTGCTGTAACTGGCATTGTGCTCTCAACCAACTCAACTTATGTGGGAAGAATAATAGAGGTCAATGTCACACTCTCGAACTTTGGCGACATCATTGAATCCTTCAATGTTTCTCTATACTATGACGATACCATCATCAACACCACACTAGTTGAAAATATGTCTCCATATACAAACACAATCATCACATTTTACTGGGACACTGCAACCGTTGAACCATGCAAATACTATAATATAACCGCAAAAGCAGACGTCCTCACAGGCGAAACAAACACAACAAACAACATTTACACTTGTGGAGAAGTGAAAATCAAAATGCTGGGAGACGTGAACGGGGACGACAAGATTGATATGATTGATTTAGGCGTTGCAGCAAGAGCTTTCGGAACCTATCCAGAATACCAGCCAAACCCAAGTTCTCCTGGACACAGATGGAATCCAGAAGCAGACATAAACGATGACAAATCTATTGACTTCAGAGATATAGGATTAATAGCTAGAAGGTTTGGAAGCACCTGCCCATAAACAACAAACTATCCCTTTTTTTATATCGCATACTCTCTCATTCCGAAGCGCGCGCTAAATTTTTCAGGAAAAGGAAGTAGAGTCGGGGGTTTATCTGTAGCGCCGCTGGTAGGACTTGAACCAGCGACCAGTGGAGATATCACCCGCAAAACCCCCATTTTTTCTAAAAAAATACATCAGAACATATGTTCTTGCATGCGTGATATTTCTAATGCATGCGACCAATGTATACATCATTCATTTTCAAGGGAGCTTATTATTTGTCGAGCTGTATTATCGATTTCGGAAAGCAATTGACCGTATTCTCCTATTGTGACATCTCGGAAGTATAGATAGACTCGATTTTCGCTGATAATTCTGTTTGCAGCACCTATCTTCTTTACCGCAGTTTGGAACTTTGTGCATATTTCTGTTGGGAGATTCTTCTTTCTACACCATTTTTCTGTGAATATGCTCATGTAAGAAGGGTAGGCTTCAAGGATTGTTTTCAGTTTTCCTCCATGTTTACATCTCAAGGTGAACCCTACTGTGCCCCATGAAATCACGAATTTGCTCCTGACCCAGCTTTCGTAGATAGGCAAGAAAATGTCCGAAAATCCCCTTGGCATGGAACTCATAAACACTTTTGCATTTGTCTTCCCTTTCGGAGGTTCTATTTCAAAGGCGGTGACCTCAATTTCTGGCTTCTTTTCTTCATATTGGATTTTCACTACAGCCCTTGTCTTCTCCAGCTTTCTGCCAACAACCTTGGGAATGACGAGTAACTGAGAGTCTTTTCCCAAATGATAGAGGCTCAATTCTGCCAGAGCGAGATTGAATTCCAGGTGCGGGGCTGAATGGATAGATTCAGCTAGAAGCGCCACCTCGGGGTATATCCTATCCCCGACAATCAATAATAGAAATCTGCCGTGTGAAAGAGAATCTTGAATGTTTTGCTGTAGCTCTATCTCATCAAAATCTCGATGTTTTTTCCTTATTTTTTTGAACAAAAAATTAGTGGACTCTTCACCTTTTGTCTTTGTGACAGCTTCGCAAAAATCCATGAAAGACATGTTGGCGAGGGCTTTTGCGTAGTCAATTATCTGAGCCACTACGGTTCTGTGAGCTTCAGGGTTCCTCCAGAGTTTCGTTTCTACTATGCAAATACGCCCTTCGGGTGTGAGGAATAGAACGTCGATTGACCCCGCCCTTACTGAAACCTCTTGACCCAACGGAATAAGATGAGAATAGTCTGAATCTATCTCCCCAACGGGCAATAAAGTTGGTTCATTAAATATCAACTTCTGTAGCAAGCCCTCTGTAAACGACTTGTCCCTCGGCGAAATGGGTTTAAGCTTCATCCACATCTCCCCATTTTCGTTGATGATAGCAATATGCTTATCCATATTCTATCAATTCCCCAGATTTTCAACAGAATCTACAGTGCTTTTACGCTAAGTGTCTTTCCATTTTCCTGCATACATCAAAAAATGTAGCATGCATGCGAGCGCAATTTTTGGGTTGACTAAAAAACAAAAAATAATTGGTTCAGACAAACCATTGATTGGTGGAGATATCCCCTGCACATTCCCTTTTTTCTGTTCCCTGAGACGTAGAACTTTCTTCTATAACTCTATTGAGAAAGTTTAAAATTCGGACTGCTATATAACTTCAAACTAGCCCAGATTAAAGGGAATGGGAGATTGAAGAGGCCTCTTTCAGCGGTCATTATCATGGTTCTTTTGTCCAACTTGGCAGTTTTGTCGTTACACGTTGAGCGAGCTGAGGCCGGGACGATAATAGTTCCAGATGATTATCCAACAATACAGGAGGCCATCAACAATGCTGGCAATGGAGACACAATCTACGTGACGAATGGAAGGTACTTTGAGAATATAATCATCAACAAGAGCCTGTCACTTGTTGGAGAGAGCAAACAGAACGCCATTATAGACGGAAGCTCGCTTTCGACGACTATCAACGTGACAGCCTGCAACGTAACCATAAGTGATTTGAGAATACAGAATGGAAAACCAAACATCCACCTAGAACGATCCAACTACAGCACCATAACTAACAACATCATCACAAATGACGCAACCTATCTAGCCATGGGAATCTACCTCAATTTTTCCTCCTACAGCAACATCTCTCAGAATACCGTGAAGAGGCAGACACGTGGCATCTACGTTGATGGTAATTTCAACGAGATTTCTAGAAACACAGTGACGGCAAACAGAGACTTCGGCATCAGGCTGGGAAGACACGCAGAGGCACGCTACAACGTTGTCTCAGGAAACATCATAACAAACCACAAAGCTGTAGCTGGTTCGCCTGGAATCTGGCTGAACCCTTTAGCGTCTAACAACACGATTTCCAGCAACACCATAACATCATGCAGACATGGAATCCGATCGGAAGGCTCCTCAAATAACTCGATATACCAAAACGACATAATGGCCAATACCTACTATGCAGTGTATTTCTATTCCTCATCGTACGGCAACATCATCTCAGAAAACAACTTGACATCGAACGCCGCAGGCATCTACTTTCAAGGCTCAAATTGCGACAACAACAGCATCATACGAAACAACATAACAATGAACAACTTACACGGTATTTACATCAGACGTTCTCTCGATAACAATATCTACGGCAACAACATAACAGAAAACAGTAATCAAGGCATCTGGCTAGATGCTTCAACAGGTAACATATTGAGAAACAACAGCTTATCTGGTTCCAATTTCAATTTCCATGTCTCTGGGACGACCATCTTACATTTCACAAACGATGTTGATACATCAAACACAATTGATGAAAATCCCATCTACTACTGGATCGAAAAGCAAAATGTGGCAATTCCATCTGACGCTGGATATATAGCTCTCATAAACTGTTCAGACGTGTTAGTTGACAACTTGAATTTCACCAACAAAGGACCAGGTTTGTTTCTGTACTTAACAAACAACACAGTCATTTCGAATAACAACATTTCAAATAAGAAATACGGCATCTTTCTGCATCAATCTTCCAATAACACAATTTCAGGAAACAACATAACAAACAGCAGTCATCAGGGTATATACGTCAAAAGTTCTTTTGACAATAGAATACACGCAAACAACATAACTGAAAACCAAGAGCACGGCATAATACTCACGCAATTGTCTAATTCTAACGATATCTGCAGTAATAGAATAATCAACAACAGCTACGGCATCCAACTATTATCATGTTTCAACACCACAATATCTGGAAATGACATAACTCTTAACAACAATTGTGGCATCCACATCTCTCAATCTGGCAATAACACAATTTCAGGAAACAACATAACAGAAAACAATCCACACGGCATCAAAATGGAGAGCTCTACAGGCAACAGAATCTCAAGAAACAACATAACAGAAAACAACAATGATGGCATAAACATCGATCAAGCCGATGGCGGATTAATCTCCTCCAATGACATTTGGGCACGTGACAATGGCATCTTCATGCAGCACTGCAGCAATTTCAGTTTATGCCAAAACAAGATCACAGCGGGACTTAACGGAATGCTTCTCTACTTTTCAAGCAATAACACCGTCTGCGGGAACACGTTCATATACTGCATCTGGGGCGCTCAGCTTTCAATTGATTCAAGTTTCAACACCATATGCGAAAACAATTTCCTAAACTGCACGCGTGATGGGACCTGGTTGCATGGCGTTTCATATAACGTTGTCCGCGGGAATAACATGACATATTGTGGCTTCGGTGTAAGCTTGGAAATGGAAGCCTCAGAAAACATTATCCTCGAAAATACAATGGCTTATTGCATTGCTGGAGTTAGCATCTTCACCGAATTTGCGAACGAGCCTAACATATTCTTCCATAACAATTTCATAAACAACCGACATTCTTGTGAACCTTACTTCATGGAGACCCCTTGCGTTTGGGACGAAGGATATCCTTTCGCCGGGAACTACTGGAGCGACTATGATGGGGAAGATCTGTATTGTGGCCCGTATCAGAACGTCACTGGTCCAGATGGAATAGGAGACACACCGTACGTTATAGACCCGTGGAACAAAGACAACTATCCACTAGTCGCACCATTTTCACCTACAACATTCCTGAAGATGAATGTCACTAAGAAGGGTGAACAGTATCCTGTTGAGTTAACCTTGAACGCTACTATTCTTGAGTTTAGAGACATACCTGGCGGTTCCATCAAGCTCAGTTTCTCAGGAATGACTGGCACTTCGGCTTTCTTGAGATTGGTTCAACCAATTGCACTTAATTCTTCAAAGATCAAAGTGTTTCTGAACCACACGAGGGTGGACTTTCCATCATATGATCCGTCGGCTTCATTATCAGACAATGGGACTCACTTCTTCATCTATCTTGTATTTCCTTCTGATGATATTGTAGAGGTGTCTATACAGTTTCCAGTCCTCGGTGACATAACTGGGGCCGAAACTGGAGTTCCAGATGGAGTCGTCGATATGCGGGACATAGGCTTTGTGGCGAGAAGGTTCGGCCTCAACAAGACAGATCCGTTGTGGAGTGATCATGCAGACGTCAATGGACCACAACACTTGGTTCCAGATGGAGAAGTGGACATGCGCGACATAGGCTTAATAGCAAGTAAATTTGGAGAAACATACTCCTAACCCTTTTTCGCGACGCATAGCGACGCATAGAATGATTTGTTAGCTATCACCACTTTCCAAGAAGCTTACATTCCTCATAACACACATGAATTCCAGTGTCTTTTCCAAACCGACGACGGCTTTGTCCTAATATAAGGTTTGAACCAGCGACCAGTGGAGATATCACCCGATTTTCCCGCAAAATCTCCTTTTTTCTTAGGTTTTGTGAGAGAGATGACATTTCAGGAAAGCCAAAGCCTTGGTTCCTAGGTAGAGCGATTAATCCTGAGATAGAATTTTCTTCTAGAATCAAATTTGATAAATGTTAAATGCAAGCAGAAATGATAATATAGACTTCTAGATTTAAGGAGAAAGAAAGTATGAAGAAATCAATTTTATCAACAACAGCGATTCTGATGTGGGTATACAGTGTGCTCCATGAGTTTTCTACTTCTTGGATGGATGTGGAGAGTTTGCGGAGGTTTTTCTGGATTTGCTCTGCTTTCTCGGATATTTCTGTTGCTTTCAGTCCGACTGTTAGGAGGTTTAGGTTTATGGCGAGTGTGGCTGGAGAAACTATTAGTACGTTTTCTGATGCTGCTTTGGCAACGAGGTTCATTTCGCATTCTGTTAGGTATTGGTATACTGCTTCTGATGGGATGAAACCAAAGGCGAATGGTGTAGTGTCTTCCTCCGGTTTGACATAGTCGGTTTTGATCTTTTTGATATGTCCTTCTACGTCGTTGCGGAAGTTTGCACCGAATCTGTCCTTTTGTGTTTCGTCGGTTGTTTCAAGCATTTTTCTGTAGTTGTCTAGTGGGAATTTGGAGTCGATGCATAGTATTCCTTGAGGAGTTTTGATGTGGGCGTCGGGTATTTTGCCTATTTGGGTGATACGTTCTCTTATGTGCACGTATTGGGATGGAAGAATGTCTTTTAGGATTTGTTCGAGTTGGAATTCGCCGTATTCTCCTCTGCCTCGTGTGACTCTGAAGAGAGTTTCTAGGCTTTGTGTTGCTTCTTGAATGTCGCTGGCTCTTTCTTTTATTGCGCCGATGTCTTGGTCTACGCCGAGTTCCTTCCAACATGTAGCTATTGCGCCTTTCATGACCTCTTGATCCGGTGAAATCTTTTCAAATTTGCTTGAAAGTCGGAACACGATGATTAATATGGCAAAAACGAGTAAAAGTACTAAGATAATAAGGAGGTCAAGCATTATTACCACTTGGCGCCTAATTCTCAGTACAGCAATTGGCTTGAAAAGATATTAAATATTATGAATCCCTATGCAGTATCTTGGATATAGATTTTCCATTTCCGAATGGTTTTCTCATGATGTATGGGTATGCTTTCTCTGGAATAACACTCCATTCAACAAGCGCATGTAGGAGTCTCTTAAGTAACTAAGAAATTGATTCTGTGTGCCTGCAAGTTGGATAGTTGCTGCAGCCTAGGAATTCTGAATATCTGCCTCTTCTTGTGATAAGATATCCATCTTCGCATCGGGGGCATTTTCTTGTTCTGAATGAGCAAGCTGTATTGGAACAGGTATAGTATATTGCAAGATTGTGGCTTTGAAAGAGAAATCCTTTGCCACACTTAGGGCATGGGTGAGGTTTGTATTTGCAGTATGGATAGTTGCTGCATGAGTAGAACTTTCCTGATTTTCCTTGTCGAGGTATTATGGCGCCTGTTTTGCAGTCGGGGCATAAAACATTGTTTTCTCCTCTACTGCCTTCTATTATGACTTCGTAATCGCCACCTTCAATCTGACTGGCGAAGGTCGATGGGTTTTCTTTGTTGGCTATCAAGGATACATGCTTTTTAGCTCTTGTTACTGCAACGTAGAATAGTCTTCGTTCTTCAGCATTAGGTACTTGTTCCTTCTTCGCTAGCACGAGATCCAAGAGGGGGTCGTCTTCGATTTGTGATGGGAAGGCATAGCCTTGGGAGGTTAATCCAATGATTATGACATAATCTGCCTGTTTTCCTTTGGAACTGTGTGCAGTTGTATAGCTAATATCTAGTTTTGAAAACTTCTGTCGAAGCTGGCGTAGATTTGTGGGTAGTTGATGGTTGTATCTTCCGATGATGAAAACATGGGCGCCTTTCTTCACTGAAGATTCGATTTGGTCTAGGGCTTTTACGATGGTATCTTTAGTAGTTTCACTCCAAAACAAGGTGACGGCAGGATCATTAGACGTGATATTGGAAGTGAGCTGTTTTTTGATTTGATTAGGGTTTTTGAGGATGAATTTTGAGGAGAAATCGCAGAGTTTGTTGTCAAATCTGAAGGTTCTGTCTAAATCTAATCTTTCGAATGGGGTGAAGTAGGATTTGAAATCTGTCATTATTGATACTTCGCCGCCGGTGAATCGGTAGATTGATTGCCAGTCGTCTCCTACGCAGAACAGTTTTGTAGAAGAGTTGTTGGTAAGTAAGGCTTTCAGTAGTCTGTGTCTGTTGTATGAGATGTCTTGGAATTCGTCGATGAGGATGTACTTGAATTTGGAATGGTAAATACCTTCAGAAACATAATGTTGTGCCTTGTTTATCATATCATTGAAGTCGATTTCTTCACCGAGGCTCTCTTCGTAGTCATTGTAGATTTCTGAGAAAATGTCGATGAATGATTTGGACCTATTATAGTCTGGCAGTTTTTTGGCTAGTTCACGCAGTTCTTGGATAGATTTCTGTGTGGATTTGAATAGGTTCAGGAAAGTCGCCAGTAATTTAGTGAAGGGATGCACCAATCCTAGCTTGTTTAGTTTGTCAAATGTCTGTCCTGGTGGAATTTTAGCGAATTTCACGCCGGCTGATCGAAGATTTTTTTCAAGGTTTTCAAGTAGGATTCCTTCGGTTTTTTGCCAGCTATATGTTTCTATTAATGTTGTATTGTTTTCTTTGTGTGTGCGTCTTTTCCAAGCCATTTCTGCTAGATACTTCTCCCTATCAATGAAGGTAGCGGTTCTGTTCTTTTTATCAATGCCGAAGTGTTCAATGTAGATGTTATGTGCTGGAAGGAAGAAATCAGGTGTATATTGGCGATGTCTTTCAGAGGCAACATCTACGTCATAGTCGCCTTCGTATATGTAGTCGATTCCGTTAATGTATAGGAAGTTGGCTATTTCACATTCTTCAAGGCTTTTGACGAGTTCTCCATTCAAGGAACGAACTTGATTGTTACGAAGAAAATCGATGTATTCACCTTTGGAGGTGAAGCCAAACATGCTCTTATATGGAGTCTTGTAGAATGCAAAATATTCATTCAGCTTTTCAAGAAACTTCTTATCTCCGTGTCTTTTCTGAATAAACTCCATTATTGCTTTCGGGAGTTTCAATGGATCCGTGGATAATTCAGAGAGAGATGGTTTTTTCTTCTCAGCATCTGCAATGATGCTTAAGCCTAAGCTGTGAAATGTTTCTATTCTGAGTTTCTGCCCCAGTCTCGTAAGAACTCTTTCAGCTATCTCGTCTCTTACTTTTCGGGCAAAAGAAATCAATAGAATCTTGTGAGGTTCTGCAAATCTTTTTTGAAGTATATAACCTGCCTTACCAATTAGGGTGCTAGTTTTCCCCGTTCCTGCTCCAGCTACAACTAAATTATGCCTTTCCTCCGTTATTATTGCCCGCCTTTGTTCTTTTGTAAGAGGATGGTCTTCGATGTCATCAAAGAAACCATGATATTTCTGAAGTTCGGACTGTATGTATTTCTCGTTTTTCTCTTTGATTAGAGAATCACCATTTTCAAAGAACAATCTTAATTCTTTAAGCTCTGCATCATAGATCGTCTTTAGATTTTTCTTATCAGTTTCCTGTACAATAGGTTCAAGATGATTCCAACTCGCATACCAATCTGAATACTCAGCTTTTGATATGTACAATTCCGAATTTAGTACTGAACGAAATGATTTAACTGCGTTAAGGATATCTTCCCCTTTCTCATCTAGCTTTTGTTGCAGTCGCCACAGTTGACGTCTACGATGCATATGGAATATGATGAACAAGACTATTGTAACTAAGACTAAGACTACGTAGAGGAAGAGATCCAACAGTCAGGCTTCCATTGGATATAGCTGTATTAACCTAAAAAGTCAGTTCTACTATATGTATGCGTCTCAGGTCCATTATGATCTGTCCAGAACGGGCAGGGTGAGATTTGAACCCCACACCACTGTAGAGACATCACCGGAAAACTCTCATTTTTCCATATGCAAGCGTGCGGTGCTAAAAGCAGCAAATTCTATAGCTTTGTCCTAGCAAGGTCATAGCAGTGATCCAGACACTTATTCAAATCATTGAGATTTGATGGAAGTGGAATCTTCTTCTGTGTTTTCAGAAACCCTATTCTGTTGTCCCAGACTCCATAAAAGGATGCTCCCTCTATCTTCGGTTTTATCAATATTGTGAGTGCTGTAAAAACTTGATAGTATCATTCTTCCGAAAAAGAAAATAGCTCGGTCAAACATTAAAAACTGCGAGGCCAGGAAAAACAATGCGGGGTTGCCCTAGCCGAGTAGTAAATGCAGATATCTCCCGCGTATTCCCCTTTTTTTCGTTGGTTTACTCTAGCCTAACTAAGCATGAAGCACTGTCTCTCTTATTCTCTGTTTCTGATATTAGAAACTATTGCATAGCCAATAATACTGATAGTGAAGAAATCAAAAAGTAAATTTCCCAGCATGCATAGTGATATATCCAATGTAGTGAGCTCTTCATGAAATTGACTTTTGAAAAAGATAAAATGTAAGGTTCTGAATCCAACAAGCAGAAAGGTTGCAGTTGTACAGGCAAGGAATTTACTAGGTTTTATTTCAAGCATATGATTATGAACAATGATTGCGATAACCAGAACGATCGTTGCAATAACAGATAGATACATACCTGCTACCCATCCCCAATCAGCTAGTGCCAACGTTGTTCCCATCCACGAAAACTCTTTTGACCCTGAAATCGGCATAGACACCGTTGATAATGTTTGACTTAGAATAGTATACATGTTAACAATACCTATAAGGCATAAGGCAAGGCTTCCTGCAATCATAACTCTTCCTTTAAGGTCACGTAAGAAGGCACCTATCATGGCTATAATGGAGCCACCTCCGACCAACCATAGTGTTAAGGCAAGGCTATTCAATACTGGACTAACAGGATCGGGAATAAAAGTGCCGACGATTCTACCCATTATGTCAATCAGGCTACCTAACTCACCCTCAAACCATCCTGGATAGACTGAGAATGCTACTAGATTTTGCTCCAGTATTGCGGCTTTGAAGCTCCACCAAGGAAATAGTAGTGATGCAAGTCCAAGTATAGCTCCAACAAAAGCGACTATATTGACGCTCCAATTCATTCTCAAGCGCCCTACTTTCATAGCAAGAAAACCTGCGGCAAATATGCCCAACACAATCACAAAGTCTCCAAGCCACATGAAGGAACTGTAGTAAAGAGACAGGATAGAACCTAGTGTTAAGCCAAAAATGGCTGGCCACCCAAATACTATAGATAATGGAATGAGAATACCGGCTATCCTAAAATTGAGATAAACTCCACCGAGGACGATGAATATGCTGCCTAAGAGAGAATCTAGGAAGAAGTATAATAGTGCTAAGCCAAGCAAAATAGCGAAGGACCGAGCGTTACTGATATTATCACCTTCTATCTCACATGCAACGGACAATTTTTCAGAAGTTGCATTAAAAGTTTAGGAAGAAATCTTCTATAGTACGCGTTCTACAGAGTATATCTTCTTCGATGTAGTATGGCTACTAGTAGTGTTGCTGTCATGAATAGTGTCAGTTCTTGTCACTACTATTTGATAAGATTTATAACTAAGGTCGGCGCGCGTGCTTGTGCGCTAATAGATTTTCATCGTCTAACCTAATTGGGAAACTAGCTAACATCTATAATGACATAACTGCGAAGGAATTGAAGGACACAGGTAGGTTCAAAATGCTTACAGGCGGAGATCCTATCGATGCCGAAAAGAAGAACATTCAGAAACGTTTCAAATTCATCAATTACGCGAAACTTATCTTCAGCTGTAATGAAGTGCCGAAAGCTTCATCGGATGATACACGGGCTTTCTGGAAGAGATGGATACCCGTCCATTTTCATAAAGTATTCTAAAAGGGTAATAGAGATGAGAACCTTACGGCGAAACTTACACGACCTTCTGAGCTTTCGATTTTACTTCTTGATGCCTTGGACGGTCTCAAGAGATTGTTTGACAATAAGAGTTTCAGTCATGGTAAGAACGTGGAGGAAACTCGATCGGAACTCCTGCTGGTTAGTGACGCTATTAAGTTCTTTGCAGAAGAGATGTTGGAGGAAAACAGTGAATCTTATGAGATCAAGGATTCTGTTTTACATTCAATACAAGAATCTGTGTAGGGATTATAAGCTACCGATCAAGGCATTGAACGCATTTACTCGGGCTTTGAAACAATGTTTGAACGTGGAAACTTGTCAGAGAAAGGTTAACGGTAGAATGACCAACTGCTACCTGGGCATACGATTCAAAGATAAAGAGTTGCGTTTTCTCAAACAGAAAAAGGGACCTCTGGATGGTTTGACTTATTTGCTTCTTGGAAAAGTGTAATAGAAGAAGGTTTCATAAATGTTATTTGCTAATAAGACTATTTGGAATTAGGAGAATGGAAAGTGTTCAGAAGAACAGTTTTTGGAATAATGTTGACAATGCTGTCAATAGGCATGTTAACATCGGCGTTTAGCATTCGACCAGGTAAATCAGATTCTGCAATGTGGATAATGGACGATAACGATCCAGCAGACCTTCTAGATATGGGAGACACTGTGACTATGAGACATTCCGTAAATGCTTTCTTTGCCTCAGCAAAACAACAGTTGATGCCAACAGTAAACCCCCTCTATGAACATGAATGGAATGCACCTCTGATGGATGGCAATTGTGCGCCTTATGAAGTCCGCGGAAAATGGGATTTTGATAGTGAAGTAGGTCGAAGCGACTTTCCTCATCAGGACTACTATTGTACAGAACTTGTGATTGGACTGAACGATGCACGACAGAATGGTGACTCCAAACTGGCAGATCTTGCCAGAGACTTTGGAGGCGAACTTGTTAACACTGTCTCGATGGACGGTGAAATCAATGCTGTAGTCGTCGATGTTCCACGCGAGATTATACCCAGTTTTGTCTCGGAAGTCGAAGCCACTGGATTGTCAAAGTATATTGAACCCAACTTGAAAGCTGAGATTGATCTCGCCCCAAATGATCCCATATGGAGTGATCAATGGGGCCCGAGCATAATAGAGGCTGACTACGCTTGGAATACCACTTTTGGTGATCCTTCAATCCTTGTGGCAGTAATTGACACAGGTATCAACTGGGAGCATCCTGATCTTGCTGCGAACTACGTTCCGTTGGGATATGATTGGGTGAATAACGATGCCGATCCTATGGATGACATGGGACATGGAACTCACTGCGCAGGCATTATCGGTGCTGTTATAAACAACAGTATTGGTATAGCAGGATTGGCTCAAGTCCGAATTATGGCTGAGAAGGCGCTGGATCAATACGGACGTGGATCAGAAGATGACCTCGCTAACGCAATAATCCATGCTGTAGATCAGGGGGCTGACATTTTGAGTAACAGTTGGGGACTCTTTGGGGAGAGCTTGTTGGTTCGTGAAGCAGTTGAGTATGCTTATGCCCAAGGTGCGCTGTTGGTCGCTGCTGCTGGAAATGACGTTTCTGAATACAGTCAGTCTCCAGCTTCCTGTTGGGAAGTAATAGCTGTGACAGCAACCAACAGCATCGATGAGCCAGCGTGGTTCACCAATTTTGGTGACTGGGTTGAGTTGGCAGCACCAGGCACCGGCATTAGATCGACTTGGATGAAGGAAGAATACGTCGAGGCAAGTGGAACTTCGATGTCGACTCCTCATGTGGCTGGCGTTGCAGCTTTGATCTGGAGTCAGTTCCCAAACATGACACACAACCAAGTACGCGTGCAGCTGCGGTCTACAGTTGAAGATCTCGGTAATCCTGGTTTTGATCAATTCTATGGCTATGGAAGGATTAATGCAAGAAAAGCCGTAGAACAATCTCTGCCTGATCATGATTTGATCCTTCTATACCAGGGCATGCCTTCTGTTCTGAAACCGTCTGAGGCAGCTACATTCAACTGTACTTTGCTAAACTTCGGAGCCAACAGTGAAAGCAACATAACTGCAAGATTACTCGTCAATGATAATGTTGCCAGATATGTGTCGGTTAACCATCTTGCAAGCGGAGAATCTACTACAATCAGCTTTGAATGGACCCCAAGCGTTGAGGGGAGCTACAACATCACTCTCTATGTGATGCCTGTTGACAATGAAATATCCACAGGGAACAATGTTCTGTTTAGACATGTGATAGTCAGACTATCTGAGGTTATTGTGGTTCCAACTGATTTCTCTACGATACAGAAGGCCATAAACACCGTAAGGTATGGATATACCATAAGAGTTCAATCTGGTACATATCACGAACACGTTATTATAGACAAGTCCATATCACTCATTGGAGAGGGGCCTCAGACAACTATCGATGGCGATTGGATAGGAATAGTCGTCTGGTTGGCAAATTCGAACAATGTGAATGTCACGGGATTCACGATTCAAAATGGTGAGTTAGGCATACATCTTAAGGCAACTCATAATAGTAATGTTAGCGGGAACACGATAATGAACAATGTGAGAGGTGTAGCTCTTGCTTATTCTGGCAACAACACCCTCTCAGATAACAATATAACCAACAACGAATTCAACCTTGGAATCACAGGCATTTATCTTTCTCACTTCACAAATGATATCGATACTTCAAATACAGTCGACGGAAAACCAGTTCACTACTTAGTTAACCAACATAACCTTGTCATAGACCCTACCACACTTCCAGATGTAGGATACCTTGCCCTTGTAAACTCCACCAACATTACTGTAAGGGATCTAAACTTAACAGGGAATGATCAAGGTGTCTTGTTTGCACATACGCAAAACTCTACCATACAAGATATCACCACTTCAAGCAATCTCTGGGGGATCTTACTCATAAAATGTTTCTGGAATGTAGTTTACCGCAATACAATTATGGACAATCTATCTGGCTTGGACCTCTGGGATTCCAACAACAACACAATCACAAATAACTCCATAACAAAGTGTTTCGATGGCATCTGCCTAGACGCATGCAAAAACAACATCTTGTATGATAACACTATAGTGCTTGTGGAATATAGAAGGATTTTTGGCGACAAGAGGTGGGGTATCGTATTCTTGTACAGTGATAATAATACCATTATCAACAATGAAATAACCAAAACACACACAGGGATCTACATTGCGCTCTTCTCTGACTACAACAAAGTAATGAGCAACAGTATAGCAGACAACGGTATCGGTAGCCGTTTCGATTATTCTAGAAACAACACAGTCACCGAAAACTCGATAACTCAAAATGCGGTCGGCATTTACCTAGAAGCGTCTAATGATAACTTGTTCTATCACAACAACATTATCAACAATGAACAACCTGTGCAAAGCAAAGGTGGTTCAATAAACAAGTGGGATGATGGCTATCCTTCTGGCGGCAATTTTTGGAATGATTACGCTGGCGAAGACTTGTACAATGGCCCAAATCAAGACGAGCCAGGTAGAGATGGAATAGGCGACAGCCGGTACATCATAAACATGACTAATCAAGATCATTATCCACTGTTCAATCCTTGGGGTTTGCCCGCTCCTGAACATGACCTAGCGGTCTTTCTAGAGGCTCCGACAGTTGTTCCGTTTGGTGATGATTCGCTGCTGAATGCGACTGTGGTGAACAAAGGATTGAACAATGAGACCTATGTAGGGCTATCTCTCATGATTGAGGGAGACATTGTCAGTTCAACAGTTATCTCCTTTCTAGAAGCTGGTTCGTCTCGCACAATAGACTATCAATGGGCACAGCCTGTTGAGGATACATGGAACATCACAGCGTACACGCCTGCCCTGCCTAGTGAAGAGTTGACAACAAATAATATCGTCACAAAAATGGTAACCATATATACGGAAACGAGGATTTATGTAGATCCTCTTGAAAGTACTGTAGGACTAGGGCAGACATTCACGGTTAACATCAGCCTGTCTTATGTCAAAGACCTCTATCTGTGGCAAATTGCACTATACTTCAAACCGGCAGTGCTGAACTGCACAGGCTTTTCGTTACCATCAAACCATGTTTTTGCAGGCAAACCATTTGTGCTGGCATACAGCCTTCATGCAGGTCCGGACTACGTGATGATTGGTGCCAGCCTTCTTGGCGATATACCGGGCTTCACTGGAAGCGGAACACTCCTCCAATTAGAATTCAAAGCTATTGGATTAGACACAAGTAACTTGACATTCACACCTCCCGCTAATGCTACTTGGCATGCAGATACATATCTCGTTAGCACACACACATATCCAGAAGACATTCCAGATGTCATGTTGACTGATGGGACAGTAGAAGTCAAGCCGATTCTAGGAGATTTGAACGGAGATGGCGAAGTTGATATGAGAGACGTGAGTATAGCTGCTTCCGCTTTTGGTTCATACGCAGGTCATCCTAGGTGGAATCCAATTGCTGACGTAAACAAAGATGATTCAGTAGACATGCGAGACATAGCATTAGTAGCAAGAAACTTCGGGGAAACATACCCCTAACCCATTCTTTTTATGTGCATGAGAGTGGCGTATCCAACTAAGGTTTCTTTCATTATTAGACCGGAGTGACCCATAGAGAAAACCTAGGACCTTCCAATGGTGTGACGGTGAATCCCAAAAACCTTTCCAAGTCAGCATGGAGATATCTCCCGCAACTTCCCCCTTTTTTCCGCTTGACAGATAGAACCTTGTTTCAGAAACCATATGTACTTCTTCTACGAATGCTCTCCTAGGTAGAAAGCAACAATGATTAATCGAAAGGTTTGGTTTGCAGTTGCTATCATCGCAGGCACCCTCCTAGTCATTCTGATTGGAGCTGTGGTTCTATGGCCTTCGCCAGCCATTGCCGAAGCGTCCATTCAATCCAGTAGTGTAGGGTTATTTGGAGCTCCATATTGCATAACTGGTGAAGCAAACATCGTGGGTCCCGTTGTGAATTTCGCTCTAGTGCAATCAGTAACTGGCGGAATAATACATGCAGACTACGTTGAATGGAGCCCAGAAACGGATGCGAAAGCAAGAATCTATATTGACAACACCATCCAAGTAATCGCTTACGGCACCTTACAGGATGTTACCTATTGGATAGAACAGGAGAAACTCGACACTTCACTACGGGAGCAGCTTAACGATCTTATTGACAATGGAGCTATCGATCCCTCCTCAGCGCTATCCGGAACTATTCATACATCCAGGGAACTGGCAGGATACTGGAAGAATTGGGAATGGGCGAGAACAGATGACTCAGACTTCATCCTGACGGTGACAAGCACGGATTTCAGGAACATACGATTGAGTATAGAGTGTACACCTTGGTCGTCCAGCGTCGGGAACGCAATGACACTAGCTCTCCTTGTTGATGACCAACTCGTTGCTGAAATGGATGCGGGAGGATATAGTGCAGGGTCTTACGTCAACCGTGTACTAGCTGGACTTGAACCGGGAACCCATGTTCTTCGAGTACAGATGGATGTGAGGTACGGTTGCGACTATTACATATGGTTGACAACATGGACAGGAGACGATGCATCTACATCTGTAGGCCCCTCCTCGCAAAGATCCTTTACCCCCTCACCTGGAACTGGACTAGCTATGAAAGATGCATACCCCGGAACCAACAGACCAGGGGGCACCACAAGTGTTACCGTGGCATTCGATCTGCCCAACGCGGAGAAAGCCAACATTACAGACAGGTACCTGACCAACTTTACCCTAACAAGCTCATTGACTATAACCAAGTACAATGGCTCCTCCGTGGTCTCAACAGACTTAGTGAGTATAACACCGTCAAAGGACGACGGATACCAACGCTTCACAATCTACTACACCGACGCACCAGGCATTCTCAATTCTCTAGCTCCAGATGAGTGGTTAACCATAGAGTACGACCTTAGAACCCCCTCGACAACTGGAGTCTATACACTACCAGAAGCCACAATCGAGTACACTCCACTGCCCTAGAGTCAACCGTGCTGATGCTGCAAGAGGGAGCACGATGCCTGCCAGGGAGTCAAAAAACAGGGTGCGAAGTTCCATAGCAATAGTGTTAGCCCTGAACCTACTCGTCATTTCCATCGCTTCCTCACAGGAGCCGATTGCATCGGTTATGTCAAATGCATTCGATACCTACGTAGTAAACTCTGCAGCGATGTTCTCAGATGCATTCAGCATTTACACAGCGAACCCCGAGGTGATGTTGAACTCAGACAGCTTCGCCATATCTCTCTACTCTCTTTTTTTGCACCTCCACTCGAGTTATGCTCAAATCGCAATCACGCCAATTCAAAGCACGGTGACCTCAAGCCCAGCTACTGTCAACGTAACACATACACCCGCAAGCACTACGCTTCTCAGTTTCAGCGTCGAATATCAGAAACGATTCTTCACTGTGTCGCTGAAAGCACCATTGTTCACGTACAATGACACCATAGGACAGATTGAACCCACCCTTTTCACGTGGTATCCCAACATCAACCAGAACATCCTGGAACAAGCTTACTACGTGTGGCACCACGTGGAAAACCCGAACCTGTATCCGCTGATGTACGAATCAGTTACCGAAAATGATCACACCACCGCAGATGAAACGCTGGCGATTCAACTAGTGGATGAACTGCTGCAATACTGCCTCGAGCTTTTCGATGCCGCATGGCCTGCGAAACTTGACTCGTATCACTCTCTCGGCGAAGCATGGTCTGAGGCTCATGACGAGTTGGCTTTAGCAGTAGGTCTGTCGGATCTGCTGAGCCGCAGTTCGCATCTTCTAACGATAATTGGGCCAATAATCGGTTCGATCAGACACATGTACAGTGACATAACTAGCGAAGAGTTGGAGGGAGCCATCTCGTTGATGTTCGAACTATGCAATGGGGTCAACCGGCTGAACGAAGTGTACGGCGCTGTCCAAGCGGACGCCATCACAGACGTTCTTATCAGTCAGGGACTGATTTCATCAGTTCCTTACAACAGTTTCGAGCTCTATGAGGAACTAGTCAACGATCCGTCTCGAGCTGTGCAGGCTCTGGAACAAATCAACTCTGAGGTTTTCAGCCGAGCCTACGACGCGAACGCGAGGACGATACTCTTTGACTTTCTCACTGAAATGAAAACGCGTACTCTTGGCAGTTTTGCGGTAGGAACTGTGATAGGTCTTCATGCCTATTTCGCTTCAGGACTTTCCACGGCTCTGGCTGCACAATTAGGCGTCGGCGCGTTTTGGGCGAGTTTCTTGGGGTATGCGATTCCGCTTGCCTTGGCCAGTGCGATTTCGGAAGGTTACATTTTGCCTATGGCGGAAGCGCTGCATGCCGCGTGGGAGGATATGGGTTACATGGCAGAGATGTACTTCCAGATGAACCTGCTCGGAGAGAGAATCGCTAGCCCCGAAGGAAACATGTTTAACCTCACTGATTCCAGAGCTTTTACAGCCCTCTATGGGGTGCTGTGTATAAGCGAATACCATTACTACATGAATTCCTACTTTTACAGAAGTAGACAACTATTCGATGTCTGGAACTGGAGAGTAGTAGACCAGTCAGAACTAGATGGACTGGAAGACTCGGCTGAACTTACGTTATCCCATGGTATGGAATGGGCCGAGATCCTAGGTAACATCCAAGACTATGCAACGGCTATCGTCCATTCAACAGATCCTGAAGGCTCCGTCTTCAATTTCCCTCTACTACCTGACACGACGCTTCTACCGACGATACGTGAGAGTTCTAAGGGATTCGTATTAACCGCCAACTCAACCGCGAGCATTCAGATGCTGAGTGGGGCACTCGCGTTCCTTGTCGAGAACCGAACGTGGCACTCAAACTTCACCGATGCATTCTACGTTGACGACATTCACGGTGCAGCGTTCCTAATTCTATCCAATCCCCCAGAACAAGACTATACGGTGAACGTGGACGACAATGTGAATGTGGTTCTCAAGAACTTCGATTTCTCAAATGGCAACGTAACAGTAACTGAGGTTGGAGCAAACACCGGACCGACGAGTTTCACGGTGGCTAATTCTTACGTCGACCCTTTGTCGATTGGCCCGACAGAACCATCTGAGCCTCCACCTATCTTCACTCCAGCCATTTTAATCTTGATTGTCGTGATCGCACTACTAGTCGTAGCGCTATTGGTCATCTACCGCAAGAAAAGAATAGCAACGCAGACCGAGGTTTCACCATAAACTGTTTGATTTGGGTTAGCGCGGTAGACCTAGACGCGTGTGCTGCGCTATGACCTCCATTAGAAGAGAAACTTCAAGCCCTCGAGTCTTTGAGAAAAATAGAATTTTCGTCTAGAATCAAATTTATGATCCAGAGAGGAAGGATGTGAGTTTGGTTGAGGTTAAGATGCGTAGGGCACCGAAGGAAACGAAGATACTCATATATGCCAAGAGAATTTCAGTTTACAAGGAGTTCTGGGATGCCTCGATTCTTGTTGTTATCGTGCCTTGTGGCAATGTTTTCTATGCTCAAAGAGTGAGTGATCTTGAAGTCAAAGAGTCATATAATGCTCTGAGAGACTTTCAGAAGCTTGAACACATATTCTCCAAAGTCACAAAGGAGGATGTTTCCCACTTTAGAAATCAAGCTCTTCAGATCATGAAGAAATAATCTTAGGTGCCCGCGTGTTTTATGTCGACATTTGCATGAATTTGGAGGATGAGGGATGGAAACATGGAACCTGTTTAAGGGATTAGCTGCATCTGGAACGGTGAGAATTCTGAAAGAATTATGATGTGCTCTTTATACTTGGAGAAAGAATTGCTGAATTGGTGGGAAAACTGTGTTGAAGTTTCTATGGATGTTGTCTAATGTCTAGGTCAGCTGGAAGGGTGAGGGTTTACTGTGAATATGTCGAGGAAAATGTAGATTTCAAGTTTTTTGAATTGTCTGGTTATAGAGAGGCGTTTGGTGTTGTATGTGTTTTGGGTGCTGAAAGGTCTTGTAGAGGAGAGATAGGGTGTGCCTTGTATGAAAAGTTCTGGTTTGATGGGTCGATGGCGAATGAGGAGCAACAGAAAATCCTTAGAAAAGCTCATAAAACGGGGAAATGGGACGAAGAATGCACAGAATGGCTAGATAAACATAAGAAGTTAGCCCCTCATGAATGAGTTGATCTAGGTTTTTGTGTACTCTGTGAATCTAAGGTGTAGGTGCGATTAAGCCCCCGCGTACGCTATGCCTTATGGAAGTTTGTACAAGTGGTTTGGCATTCTCCTTTTTTTGGTGGTGTTGTTTGCGTTTTTCATGTGAATTTTGCTTTGTTTGTGGGTTGTTCGTTTGTTTTCGGTGTTCTATGCTGGGAATCGAAGATTGTCGAAATTGGTTAAAGCAGATATGTTGAGATTGCCTATTTTTTCTGAGGCGTGTTTGTGTTGAAGCAATCAGGTAGGTTAGGTCAGGTTTTCTTTTTGGGTTTTTCTGAGAATCGTTACGTGGCATTGGAGGAAGTTGGAGTGTTTCTTGAGGCTAATAATGTTAGTTTGAGAGGCTTGTTTGAAGTTCTGTGTAGAGTGCATGATGGTCATTTGATATTTAGTTTTGGCGGCGTTACCGTTGAGTTTTCTCGTGGTTTTAAACCGTGGTTTGGACAGGAGAATGTGATTGAGTTATCCATTGAATTGCAGAAAGACAGGATGGGAAACGTTGAGACATGGGATTATGAGTTTAGGGCTGAAGAGATTGAAGTATTAACGAGGAATGTTCAGTTGAAAACTTTGGATTCAGAGTAGGCGTAGAATTATGAAGCATTATCTTATCAAAGGGGGCAAAATTGCTCGTACAAACTCGTTTTGTCCAAGATGTGGCCGTGGAGTCTTTATGGCTGATCATGGGGATTTCTGGGTCTGTGGAAAATGTGGTCTTAGAATGAACAAGAAATTCTTTGGAGAACAGAAGAAGGAAGTATCATAGATTGACTGGTACTAATTGGACTGAAGTAGCGATTGCAGAAGCCTATTTTGATTATGACTGGCAAACAATCGCTGATTTACTGCATAAACTCGCTGAAAAAGAGAAAAATGAAGACTCTCGCAGAACACTCAATTGCTTAGAAGAGTTTGCAAAAAACGTACATAAACTATATGGAAAAAAACAATTAGCAGAGAAATGAAGTATCCTTTAAATTATTTGAGAGATTATAGTCCGCGCTTTTATATTCATTCAATCAACAATAGGGTGTGTCAATATATAATGGCAGCATGATAGCTGATCGTAGCCAAGTACTGCGTGTCCTGGCAAGAGGCTCGAAAAACTTGGTCAAAGTAAAACCCCGAATCTAAAAGCGGGCCGCGGGAGCCACAAAATCATCAAATGCAGACGTCAAAGGAAGAATAATCAATTTCCTTTGGTGGGCAGAGAAACAAGGCTATGCTGAAGCAACCATCAGAGGCTATGCGTCATGTTTGAGAGCACTACTGCACAGGGATGCCAATCTACTATATCCTGAATCTGTCAAAGAAGCATTAGTAAAGGAGAAAAAGTGGAGCCCTAACAGGCGCAGAAACGTCATAAACACCTACACAAAATTTTTGAAATTCAATGGCACAGAATGGGAAAAACCCAGATGCAGAGTTGAAAAGAAAATCCCATTTATCCCAATGGAAAAAGAAATCGATGCCTTAATAGCAGGTTCCAACAAGAAACTTGCAGCTTTCCTTCAAGTGTTGAAAGAAACAGCAATGCGTTCTGGAGAGGCAAAAAAACTTCTCTGGTCAGACATTGACTTCGAAAGACACATAATAATCTTAAACACACCTGAAAAAGGAAGCAACCCTCGCATCTTCAGAATCAGTCAAGAACTAATCGACATGCTCAAAGCTCTGCCAAAGAAAAGCAAAAACATATTTCCCAACAAATCACTCAACTCGGTGAGGGCTACATACGGTCAAACCAGAAAAAGACTCTCCCACAAATTGCAGAACCCTCGGTTACTGAAAATAAGCTTCCACACTATCAGACACTGGAAAGCTACAACAGAATATCACAAAACAAGAGACATTCTATACGTGAAAAACCTCTTAGGTCACAAGAAACTTGAAAACACCGAAATCTACATCACCCTCGAAAAGACAATATTCGGCGATCCCTACAACCAAGAATTCCACGCAAAAGTAGCGTCAACATCAGAAGAAATCAAAGCACTTCTAGAAGTTGGCTACGAATACGTCTGCGAGAAAGAAGGATTATTATTCTTCCGAAAAAGAAAATAGCTCCGTCCAACACTAGAAAACTGCGAGGCCGGGAAAAACAATGCGGGGTTGCCCTAGCCTGGTAGGGGGCAGGCCTGCTAAGCCTGTGGTCCTTCGGGCCGCGCGGGTTCGAATCCCGCACCCCGCGCCACCATGAAGTCCGTCCAATAACTGTTTCTTGAAAGGTTTTCGTAAATGCTTGGGATTCTGCTTAGTTCTTGGCTTTTCGACGTTCTTTGTTGGCATTTGATTCATGTTCTTGGTTTAGAGCGCGCGTTAGTCGATTAGCTGGTCTTCTTTCACTCTTGATATTAGTGAGAAGATGATGACTGCAGCTCCTAGAATCATTGAGGTACAATTTAATGACCAGTCTGCGAGCAGACCAATTACAGGATTCATAAAAACTAGGGCAAGTCTTCTGAGCATAGATACGACAGAAAGAACAGCGCGCGCGCAACCAACTGAATCACTCTAGACAATTCATCGATGTTTTCCATCATCTTATGGCTAATCGAAACCAAAGTTTCGCGCGTGCATCTATCTCCTTTAATCGATCTCTGACATTATATTATGAAACCACTTAGTAGCTTCATGATACTTCTTTTGAAGTTCCCTGTCATCTTTAACGAAAAATAAATGCTTAAGTTTCTTGATTACTTCTGATGGAAGTTCGTAATGTATGTACCGCATCCTGAAGTCATGGTGGACAGGATTATGTCTGATTCGCAAAGCTTCAGTTATTGAAGCAAGGGTGACAACACGATAGAGATCCATTGCTTCAAGGCAATTGCCTCTGTTAATCTCTTTCTGCACAAAATTGTTAAACATATCAAAATTCGCTTTTAATCTCTCTAGTCTTTTCTGCAGCTTCTTGGCAAAAGCATTTTTGTCCAGAGAAGGCAGCTTAACCTTATTTGTCTTGTTGAAGTAGAACACAGCGTTACCGTGTATTTCGGGTTCTAGAAACTTCTCTGGACTACTGAGCTTAAAGACGGCAAGGTCGATGATAAGATATTCACTTGCACCTTCAAGTTTGTAAAAGGCTTGGAAGAGTCCTGACTCTGGACTATGCTGTACAATATATTTCTGTTTAATAGGAGACAATGACCTCAAGGCGTTTTCGAAGATAGGGAATATCTCCTCAACTTTTTCGTCATCCACAACCAAATATAGGTCGATATCCGACCATTCATCAATCCTGTCGAAAGATGCAGCACCTCCTTCCCAGAAGGCATGAACATAATCAATTGGTTTCAAAGCATGAGTAAGGGTTTGAATTATGATATCGCGGGTCAACCTATCTTCATTCATCATTGAAACACCTCTGTTCAATGCTCACTCGTCGTATTTCAAGGTTACAGGTTATCAGAAATTATCATAGTCGAAGTCTGGGTATCCCGTTTTCACGCATATGGAGAATTATCATTCCAGCACAGAAAAACTTATGTATTTCTATATAGTACTATTCGATATAGAACAATAAAGAAGTACAGGTCGATTTGAAATGAAGGAGAGCGAAGCAAAAAAGTTAAGCCTCAAACTAATGGAAATATCAAAAGCCGCATATCTAACAACAATTGACCCCGAAGGGTTCCCTCACACCCGTGCCATGACAAACCTAAGAAATAGAGATCAAAAACCACACCTAATATCTCTTTTTCGTGATCACCAAGTAGATTACCTCATCATCTTTTCAACCAATACTTCATCAACAAAAGTCAGACATGCTGAAAAGAACCCAAAAGTCTCAGTGTACTATTGTCATCCCGAAAAGTGGCAAGGCGTCATGTTCGGAGGCGAAATCGAAATTGTCCCTGACCTCGAACTGAAACAAGCTATCTGGGAGGACGGAATGGAAAAATACTATCCAAACGGCTACGATGACCCTGACCACACAATTCTTCGCCTTCATCCACGAATGGCCAAAGGATGGGATGGCCAGAAATTTACCACATTCAAATTCAAAATTAGTGGACCACAATGATACAACGACGAGAAGGTGGCTTTCTCATTTCAAAAATCCACTACCTCGGACAGCGAATCTTCAACCAAATGTTCAAACACGAACAACTCAATGTCAATCCAGGTCAAGGAAGAATCCTCTATGTACTCTGGCAGAAGGACGAGATTCCAATCAGTGAGTTGGCAAAACGAACAGCATTAGGAAAATCAACGTTGACAACTATGCTTGATCGACTAGAAACTGAAGGACACCTTGTACGAGTTCCCTCCCAGCACGACCGCCGATCAATACTAATCAAACTGACGGAAAAAAACAAAGCACTACATGAGAAATATGAGAGAGTCTCACAAGAAATGACAAAATTGTTCTACCAAAACTTCACGACTAAGGAAATCGATACCTTTGAAGAGTTTCTAATTCGCATTCTGAATAACCTCTCCAACCATCTGCGCACCCAAAAAGATCCGAGTGAATAAACATGCCAAACAGAAAAAAGATGTGAAACAAAAAGCATCCAAAAAAGTGAACTGATATACACTGACATAAGTGGTAAAGAAAAAGAAACATCGAAGCAACAGATCTGCCAGACTATGCACAAGCAAAACATATATAAATATGACATACGTCATATTTCCTAGATGATATATGCATATCACAAAATTTCTCCTGTTAGGGGTCGTTCTTGTATCAGTTGTTGCTGTCATCTTCTTTGGTAGTAGACATTGGACAAACGAAACAGAGCTGTTAAACCCTGTCGAAATCAAGGAATATGAGGGGCAGATGCTTTCATCAACAAGAGATTTCAGAGAAAACTCAATTAAAGGACCACAGTACATAGATAATGAGAGCTATAGTCTCATTGTGACCGGACTTGTAAGTAACGTAAAGGTATACTCATATGCTGACGTTATCAACACGCATGAGCATTACAAGAAGGTTGTTACTCTTCATTGTGTGGACGGTTGGGATGTCACCATTCTATGGGAAGGAGTATTAGTGAAAGACCTATTAGAAGAAGCAGGAGTCAATCCAGAAGCTAAGGTAGTGATCTTCTATGCCTTTGACAATTATTCAACAAGTTTACCACTAGATTACGTAATTGATAATGACATAATAATGGCCTGCAAAATGAATGGCTTGACACTTCCACCTGAAAGAGGTTTTCCCTTTCAGCTCGTAGCTGAAAGCAAACAAGGATACAAATGGATCAAATGGATAACGAAAATCGAATTGTCTGATGATGTCGACTATAGAGGGTATTGGGAAAGCCGTGGCTTCTCTCACGAAGCTGATATACCGCAAGAGGATGACATAGAGGAGGAGGATGGCGGCCCCTCATTTACACCTTAACCTGTCAAGTTAGCAAATCTAGATGTGGCCTAATAATATAGGGGGAAAGTACAGAATGAAATTTGATTTAGTCAAGAAAATGCTTGACTGGTTACTGTTTGCTACGACAATGCTTTACATTCTTTCAGGATTAGGGATTACGCAATATCGTATCATCGAAACTATAACTTTTGGACTCTTGAGCAAGAATTTGTCTTTCAGAATCCATGAGAATCTATTAACACCGTTCTTAATACTTCTGTCTATACACATTCTTTTTAGAGTTATCGCGCACGCGAGAGGCTTAAAGAGTTAGCCTTAACTAACTAGTATGACTTTTATAATCGAAGTGCACGCTGACTAGGAAGTGGAAATTCAGAAGTCAGCTTGACCGTGATGGATAAGTGTAGAAGATGATTGAAACAGACTTCATAACGTTTATGAGAAAGAACAAGAAGTCCGAACGAACTATAAAGCGATATGTAGGTTACATGAAAATATTTGAAGATTATCTGTTGAGACAAGGCAGAAGCCTTGAACAGGCAACTCCCGAAGATCTTAAAGATTTTGTGAATTGGGGAAAACATAAGTCTATCAAAGTTCCTCAACACATGTGGGCTATCCGCACCTACTATGAGTACAAGCCCAACGAGTTAATGTTTAACGTGACGAGAGAATTGATCGGCATATTATACATGGAGAATTACAAGCTGAAAGACTTTAGAGGAGTCAGAACTGAATTTGTAGAAAAACTTGCTTCAAAAGGAATCAAGA
>Ga0209427_10001162_pt1 | contig 29845 bp, 36 predicted proteins | sample DeeMarSWOR136_30_FD_187465 | JGI IMG/M metagenome (GOLD analysis project Ga0209427, IMG submission 187465) | Marine sediment microbial communities from White Oak River estuary, North Carolina - WOR-1-36_30 (SPAdes) (version 2) | ecosystem: Environmental > Aquatic > Marine > Intertidal zone >...
GAAGTTTATAAAGAGGTACGCTATGTGGGAAGGGTACTCACAAGTGCAGATTGAATCATAAGGTGATATGAATGACTATTAAATTGAAACGGTTAAAAAGGAAGCATGTAAAAACAAAAGACAACGGAAAAAAGCAAGATGTAACTAATCTGTTTACTGAATTTTTAAGAGAAGATAAAGATTTTTAGCGAAATATATATTCTGTATTGATGAATTACAAAAAAATAGTGTGATGATTTATTTAATGTTGCTAATGTAAAAGTATCTAAATAAAGATTTTTAGGATGTATGCTCCTTATTTTCAGGGAGAAAAAGAAGCGTTGTAAGAATATGTTTTTAAAGAAAGAAATGTTATGAAATTGTTGGTAGGTGCAGAGGGAAAATGGGTAGGATTGGGACGAAATATAAAGTAACAATCGAGTTATTTGATGAAAAAACAGGTGATGTAGTAAGGGCAATCCGTTTCCGTAGTTCAATAGCGTTTGAGGAATTTTTAAAAGATTTCAGAGCAATGAGATACCCAGGTTACAGTTGGAGATATGTAGATAAAGGGAAAAAGAAGGGGAAAAATGAATAATCATCTCTGTGATATTTTGATTACTTTTTCATCCTTCCCAAAAACCTAGGATTGGTCTTATCAAGAAAGAAATGTTATGAAATTTATTTACGAGAGAGGGAAACTAAATTAAATGTCCGTTGTGTAAAAAAAGAATTTGAAAGAGCCGAATATAATATATGGAGTAAAAGGTTTTGTCCATATTGTTCTTACGATTTAAGTTCGGAGGAATAAAATGAATTGCCCCATGGTATCTATTACTAGAAAACCTCAAGATTGTATAGAAGAAAAATGTTATTTTTGGAACTTGGAGCATGGTAAATGCAAATGGATGTCGACCAAATGAAAAAATGGGTTTGCAAAGAATGTAGATATACAATGACACAGCATGGAAGATTTAAATTCATTTATTACTGCAACAATATTCGTTGTAAGTTCTATAAGACATTTGTGACAAGAAAAGGATGATAAAAATGGATGGTGATAAAAAGTTTAGGGAAATCTATGATAAATTTGGTGGGATCTATGGTGACCTTATTTTAGAACATCTCAAGGTGACTAATTAGTTAGAAAAATACCGTTAATCGCTTGAGAAATAAAATAAATAAAAAAAAAAAATTGTTTGAAAACGAAATCAGTGTAAAAATATAATGCTGTTTGGTTTTGTTCAATCAAATTTAACTTTATCTGTTTTTGTTCCTCTTCTTTCATGGACCTGAAATATATGCATTTCTAGGAGTTTGTTAGTTCTAAAAAATTTATTACGATACTTACATTTAGGCATAATCTTTCTTTCCTGAATTTCTTTTGTCTTTTTCTCTCCTCTTTTTTCTATTTCTTCTATTTATGTCTCCATTTTTTTTATATTTATATTTATTTGTATCCCTACTCATTTTTTTATCCCCTCAAACCTACAATTTCATAACTGCCTTTTCAGGAGGGCTATATATTTTTTTTATCTTCTACATTTCTTTTTTTGAATAATCTGCAAATTCATCTTCTTCTTCTTTTTCTTCGTCTTCTTCTTCATCTATGATTTTATCTTTTTGCATCCTCTTCTTTTCTTCTTTCTGCGTTTCTTCATCTATGATTTTATCTTTTTGCATTCTTTTCTTTTCTACTTTCTCGGCTTCTTCGAATTCTTCTTCTATTCTTAGTTTTTTTTTTAATCGTTTTCTACTCCTTTCATCTTCATCTTTAGGATATTTCTCAGCTTTCATTTGTCTTACCTCAAACCTAATGTTTTATAACATTTATTATCTTATAATCTTTAATCCTGCATCTTTATAAATAAACTATGGATAAAAAAAACTACTGACAAAAGTTATTTTAATTACCATTTCCTTTTCATTTTCATTCTTTCATCTTGATCTTTTTTTCTATAATTATTTTCTTTTGTGTTCTTAAGGTATTTTTCTAAACATGATTGACAAATAGCAAAAATTTCTAATCCATTGGAACCCCTTGTATAATGAATTGTCACGTCATGTTCCTGAATAACTTTATCACATCGATTACATATGTATTTCATTTATTTCACCTCATTTTTCTTATTATTTTTTATATAGAAATTCGTCATATAAACTATTTGTCTACTATATGGTCTTTCTTCTTCTTTCGCGAGTTTTTTGATTAGTGCATTTTCTTCTTTTGTCAAAGATATGTTCATTCTAATTCTCTTTACCATAGTATACACAAATATGTAATAATTTTACATATTTATATGCCTTTGTACATAATGGTATATACTACCTACTGTATACTACTATCATCCGACAAATTTCGGAATGGATAGGTAAAATCAATGAATATTAACAGAGAATTTACAGTCTTTGAAAACGATATGGACTGGAGGAAGCGAAAACGACTTCAATTATTAGAAGCAGATGACTTCCGAAGAGCAAGATTTACCAGAGTAGATGGATGAATTAACGTTCTTAACTCCGAAAACTAAGAAAGTGAGATAAACGAAAAATGAAAGACGATTATATCGTCTAAATCTCTTTTTTTTTAGGAGGAAAATATAGTAAAAATAGATTCAGAAGATGTTATTATTGATATATAGCCATCAAGCAGTCTATTGATGGAATTTCATATTAAAAATAAGAGATTACTGATCTATATGTTAATAATTGTAAAATTTGGGGGAAAGTTTTGAGAAGTTGAATGAAAATTGATATTCTACCCTCGAATAAGTAACCTAAATGGAGTAATGATAGATATGAGAATAGCAATGATTGGTTGGGAGTATCCACCGTTCAAAGCGGGCGGTCTTGCTACGCATTGCTATGGCCTTACTCGAAGTTTAGCCGATAAAAATGTGAAAGTATATTTTTTCATGCCTAAAACAAAACATACCGTAAATAGTGACCAATCAAATCTTGTGATTAAAGAAGTTGGAGAAACAGAGATTTTTCCTTATGATCGGCCAGAAGATAAAGCATTATCTGGTAATTTTTTTGAAGCAGTTCATAGATATAATCAGCTTGTTGTTGCTAAAGTTAAAGCTGTTGTAAAAGCTGAAGGTAAATTTGATTTTATTCATGCTCATGATTGGTTAACAATGGAGGCAGCTACGATTTTAAAACAAGAGCTGGGTGTACCTATAGTTCTTACGATTCATTCTACTGAGTATGATCGAAGTGGCTGGCTTTATCCAAATCAATCATTTATTGATATAGAAAGAAAAGGTATGGAACAAGCAGATGGAATAATTGCTGTAAGTCATTTCACTAAACGTGTTATTGTTGAAAAATATGGTATAAATCCTGATATAATCAGTGTTGTACATAACGCTGTTTATCCTATTCCTGAAGGTAAAAAACAAGAAATCGTTTTGTTTTTAGGTCGTCTTACAATTCAGAAAGGTGCTGAGTTCTTCTTAAAAGCGGCTAGAAAAGTATTAGATTTTGAACGTGATGTTTGTTTTGTTGTTGCAGGTGAAGGGGATATGCTACCACGCTTGATTGATCAGGCTATAGACTTGGGTATTTCAAACCAAGTTATTTTCACAGGACGTTTAACTGAAGATGAGGTTAAACATATATATGGTATTTCAAGTGTGTATGTTATGCCCTCTGTTAGTGAACCGTTTGGTATAACTGCTCTTGAGGCTATTTCTGCGGGAACTCCAACGATTGCTTCAAAAACCTCGGGTGTATGCGAGACCTTTAATAACTGTTTAAAAGTAGATTTTTGGGATTCTGACGCAATAGCAAGCAAGATAATATCATTATTAAGATACGAATCTCTAAGAAAAACACTAACTGAAAACGGAAAACAGGAAATTGAACTGTTTACTTGGGATAACGTTGCAGGAAAAACATTAGATGTTTACAATGGCATCAATATCAATGTTGCGAGATTGAAAAAACAGCTTAAGGAAAGAGAGAAGATATATGAGTGGAATCAAAAACTTGTTTCCAGAGCCTATGACTCAAAGTTAACTCTAAAAACTAAGAAAATCTAAAGGTTAGGGGCAATTATATCATCCAAATCTCTTTTTTAAGGAGAGAAAAATATGGTAAAAATTTTCAGATGTAGAAAAAAATTTAGAAGCAAAAATATACTTATAAATCAAATAATTGAAGTCTATAAAGGGAGTATATAATGACATCAGTCTGTTTATATTTCGAGGTACATCAACCGATGAGATTAAATCATTTTTCGGTATTCAACATAGGTACAAACCATGATCGATCTTCTGATTATTTTAATCAGAAACTCAACCAAGAAATTTTTGAAAAGGTTGCAAAAAAATGTTATATTCCTACGAATAAGGTATTGCTTGATTTGATCGATAGATATGATGGTAAATTTCGGGTTTCATTTAGTCTGACTGGTACATTTATTGAATATTGTGAACGTTATATGCCTTCGGTTCTTGATAGTTTTAAGGATATGTTTGCTACAGGTGCTGTTGATCTTATTGAGGAGACATATTATCATTCACTTTCAAGTATGTATGATGATCTTGATGAGTTCGAAAAGCAAATAAAAATGCATCGAAAGAAAATAAATAGAATATTTAATTATAAACCAAAGATTTTCAGAAACACTGAAACAATCTATGATAACCGAATAGCAAGAAAAATCACCAAGTTGGGGTACAAAGGAATTATCACCGAAGGAGCGGATAAGATTTTAGGAGGACGTTCACCGAATTACCTATATAAACCAGTTAATACAGACATCAAGGTGTTATTAAGGAATTATAAACTGAGTGATGATATAGGTTTTAGATTCTCTACGCATAATTGGTCAGAGTTTCCTTTGACCGCAGATAAATATGCAAAATGGCTATCACGTTGTGAAGGAGATCTCATTAATTTATTCATAGATTATGAAACATTTGGAGAACATCAATGGATAGAGACAGGAATATTTGAATTCCTTAAACATCTACCTGGAGAAGTGCTGAAACATAAACATTTAGATTTTGTAACGGTTAGCAAAGCAGTTGAGCAGTATAAACCTGTTGGAGAAATAGATGTTCCATGGGCTATTTCATGGGCTGATGAAGATCGCAATGTATCTACATGGCTTGGAAATGATATGCAAAAAGCGTGCTTCAATGAATTAAAAAACATTGGTAAAAAACTTAAAGAAAAGGGTAATGAGAGGTTACTTAAAACCTGGCGTTGTCTTCAAACATCAGATCATTTGTATTACTGTTCAACAAAAGGTCTTTCTGATGGAGATGTCCATGCTTATTTTAGCCCTTATGATAATCCTTATGAGGGTTTTATTAATTATATGAATATATTACAAGATTTAAAACAGAGAGCAGTGTTATAAAGATTGGTAATTGCGCATTAGAGGAGATATTGGATATGCCTAAATGTGAAGAATGCGGTAAATTATTTAAAAGTGAAAGGGCGCTACATATACATTATACAAGAGCACACAATAAAGGATATGCTTAAATGCCTAAATGTGATATTTGTCATAAATATTTTAATACAAAAGCACAGATGAAACAACATAAAACAAAAGAACATACTAAAAAAATTCCTGGTACAAAATTTAGAATCCCCAAATAGAATTTTGATTTATGTACTGTCAATTATTAGCACAAAATAGGAGGGATTCTCAGGAGGGTATGTTTTTAAAAGAAAAAGATGATATAAAAGTGCAGATCAGGGGAGGAAATTACAACTTTTTAATGTTTATTGCCTTTGGCTTTTTTTCTAAAGTTTCTATCTCGTATTCAACCTTATCGCCTTCATCAAGGAATGTTCCCATGGGTACAGCTGTTCTGTGGACAAAGATTTCTTTTCCGTCTTCCCCTTTGATGAATCCATACCCCTTGCGTTGATTGAACCATTTGACAGTTCCTTTCATTATTTTTACCTCATCAAACTAATATTCCTTTTATGTTAGCTAAAAATAAATGTTTACAATTGATTTATATTTTTCTTATCTTAAAACCCAACAAAATAGTCTTGATTTCAAATCCCTTTTTTATCCTCCTCATTATAGAATTGGTTTTTAAAGAAAGAAATGTTATGAAATTAGTATGAAAAAATATAAACGAGAAAATATTTTTAGCTTAAACCAACATAACTGTAGCAGAGAAATTAAAAAATGAGAACTATACGGTGATAACATAGAAAATAATGAATACCAGAAATGGGAGAACTCAATAGAAGAAATACTATACAATCTTCAAATTATAGGAGATGAAACTGTTGAAGACGGCAGAAATAAAATTTTAATTGCAAAATTACTTTTAGCACTAACAGAAGAAATAAGAAATAAAGTTATATCTGAAGTATTGTTTGTTCTTCTGGAAGTACATGGTATAGCAGGTTGTTTATCTATTCCTGTTCCAAAAGGTTGTAAAAATATAGAACAACCGTTTATATTATTAAACTTTAGTCTAATCGAAAAGCAATCAGAAGATTGTAAGATGGATTTTATTGCTCATGAAATAGCTCATTTTATTTTAGGACATCATAAATCAATGACTTATGACCCATTGGCGGAAAGAAAAGCAGATGATTTAGTTGAAAAATGGGGTTTTAATCGGGTATATAATGATTATGAACAATTTAAAAGACTAGCAAAAATAAAGCAGATAAAGCATAAATGACTCTCTGCTATAATATCATCTCTATATCGGAAAAAAAATCACAACCATAATAATAACAACAATACAATCATCGATAGCAACTAAAAAGAGATGTTTATTCATAATTCGGTCACTTTTCAACCTTTTTTCTCATCTTCAAATAACACTTCAAACACAATCCTTTTACTCTGGCTTTTTCATTACATCCAGATACGCTACAGTATTTCCCTTTATTGTCGTAGTATTTCATTTTCTCCATGAACCTATAAAAATTATTAGCCAAAAAGTTGCAATTAACAAAGAAGATGTTACTGAAATCCATAATCCCAATGAAGCAAAAACTACCAACAGTTGATAATTACCAAATACAGTTGGATTAGTAGTTAATAGATTCAATCTAGTTTTCTTCTTCAAAACATCTATAATTTGTGGGATTGTAACTATCACAAACATATAAATGACTAAAGTTATTGCATAATCTTGCCATATCATTTTATTAGTCTTTGCCTCCTCAAACCTACAATCTCAAAACAAATATTGGTTTATATAATAATTGAAGTCTTAAGCCTTCTAAGAGGATGTCTGATGTATTGTGAGGTATATCTGACTACAATTTGGAGTATCTTTGGATAATTTTGTTTTTTGATGCCAAAAGGAAAAAAAATTTTTTACTAGTAATTACGAAACTATATCTCCCCTTTAGCATAAATTTAAATTTTTAATAGATTTATATTCACATATTTCTTATCTTTTTCAGTTGCTTTGAATAGATCGATTCTCTTAAGATGCATCAATCTTGCCACAATTAAATCAGGAATTGATTGAATACGAATATTGTATATAGTAACACTATCATTGTAAAATTCTCTTCTGTCTGCAAGTTCATTTTCAAGACCAGTTATTCTTTTTTGTAACTCAAGAAAATTCTTACCAGCTTTTAAATCAGGGTAATTTTCAGCTATGGCAAAAATAGTTTTCATAAGTTCTGTTATTGCATTATCTGCTGCTGCTTTCTGGGATAAGGTATCTGCTTTTAAAAGAAAAGATCTAGCCTTTGTAAGAGACTCAAGAGTCTCTTTTTCATGCTTCATATAGCCTTTTACAGTGCTAACAAGATTCGGAATTTCATTTGATCTCTGTTTCAGTAAAACATAAATGTTTGCCCATGATTTATCAATATTATTTTTTAACCTTACAAAGTTATTAAATATTATAATAATAGACAGGAAAAAAACAATTAAAATTATAACTAAAATAACTAATAAAATAATTCCAAATCCATTAATCATATTTACTTTCACCTCTTATTAAACATTCCAACAAACCTACCAAATAAACGAAATTAAACCAATAATAATTGAAAGTGATCCAAATATAAATCCGCATGCTACAATAATTCTGAGCTTTCTTAATATCATGCTTTCGTGTTTATCTGAAATAAAATAAAATTTTTCTTGTTTTCCTTTTGTTATTATTATATCTTCAACTCCTTTTACAGAGGAGGCCTCCTTTACAAATGGGTTATCTGTTGCAGTTCCCATAATATAGAGTTTATCATTTGGCGCTATAAAATATTCAGTGTAACGCATTGTTTTATTAATTCCAAATAAAAAACCTTCAAAAGCAACATTATTTCTCTGAAGGAATTTTTTTACTGTATCTGGTGGGTCTTTACCTAGACTTGATTTAAACACATTATCAACAGGAATATCTATCTTTGCATCGAGGGGATCAACAAGGACCATTCCAGTATCATCCCTCAAATAAAAATTTCTATAGTCCCATCCCTTTTTGATTGTAACCCAATGTGTAGATTTTCCGGTACTTCGAAGTTCATCAATCGTATATTTATAATAGACACAATCATTCTGTGAAAAAGGGCTTTTCAAAATATTATCTGTATCTGGCACAACCTTACCGTAAATTTCTACAAGACCCATAGCAATTGATCTAATCTTTGAAGTAGGTATATTTTCCATTAATCTTTCTTTTCTAAAAGAAAATAAAGCCCAAACAAATAAACCGACTCCAATTATTATTAGTACAAACCCAAACATTTGAAAGTTATCCACCCTTAATCCATCAATCTTATTGAATTTGTATATTAATGCGTTACTAAATTACAAAACAATTGTGATTATTCAATTTTATCTTTTTGTTAATTGTGTCAAAAGTCAGTAAACAATTTTATATTAAAAAAAAGACTTATAGTTAGTTTTGGTAAAAAACAAAATTAGATAATTGTGAGAAAAATTATTTATAATAAAAATGTTATTGAAATAAATAATATTGGGGGTTTTTAATTGCAAGATATCAGAATGACGATTAGACTATCCCGCCAGGATACCCATATCATTGACATGTTTGTAAAATCCGGGGAGTATGCAACTCGATCTGAATTTATCAGAAGAGCTGTAAAGGAATACTCTCGTAATCACATGGAAGAAATAGTAAGAAAAACTAAAGCTATGAAAAAACTTCAAGATATGGTTAATAGTCTTGAGCAGATTTCAGATTATTCAAAAAAATAAAAAATGAAAATTTGTATACAAAGGAACAAAATAATGATTATATTTTAAATAAAATTTTAATTATAGTACCTGTTTGGGGGTTTTGTGAGCAAAAATCTAGCAGAAGAAGTAAAGGAACTAAACAAACGAATTAGCGAACTTGAAAAAATGCTTTCAATTTTAACCAAACCGTTACAAAACGTCGGTAAGACTACTCAAAATTATCTAAGACTTACAAGTCTTTTACTTGACCATGGAGGCCTAACTCCCGATATGATACTCCCAGAAATCAAAGATCCAATCTCAAGAGAAATCGTAAGAGTGCTCCTAGAAAGAACTGATCAAAACATTTCGCAGATAACAGAACTAGTAAGAAGTAAAAGGGGTACTGCTTCAAGAAGAATAATAAGAGAAAGAATCCAAGAACTTGAAGAAAAAGATATAGTTAAAAAAGACCAGAAGGGTTCTAGATATGTATATAGTTTAACTGAAAAAGTGATTAAAAAATGGTCACAAATGCTCGGTTTCAATATATAAAATGGCCACCTTAATGTAATTTGAAAACAAAAATTGGAGGTATATGAAAATGAATAAACATGAAGGAATGCCAGACCCAGAAAAAATAAAGGAAATATTAGATGTTGTATCTGAAAAGATACCTGGATTGTTAAAAGAATTAAGTGGACTTTTATACAGTCCAGATAGTGCACAAAGATATGCTGAGGCAGCAGCAATCTTTTATAAGGAGCTGAAAAAAGCTGGAATGACTGAGGAACAGGCTTATGAACTAACAAGCCAATATCTTTCTACCTTAAATTTCGGTAAAATGATGGGTAAGTTTGCTAAAAATCATGAGCACGATTAAAAAACGATGGTAATATGTCTAGAAAGAAAGAATCAAAAAGGGAGGATCGTCCCATTAGGTATATTGGGATGATGCTTCCTGCAATGCCATCACTTCTTTTTAGGTTAACCGGAACCTTTCTAAGATTGAAAAGAGATGCAAAAAAGGCTGGTAAGATATTTAGAAAAGAACTAATTAGGCACGGATTTGATAAAAAAACAGCTACAGAGCTCACAGAGACTTATCTTGAAGGAAGCAATTTAACAAAGCTTATGTTAAACTCTTTTTGAAAGTTAGGTAGATTATAATAAATCTACCGATTATTTTAAAAAAAATTATAATGATAAAAAATTGATATAAAATAATTAAACTGTTTGTACAACTTTTTTTCTTTGCTTTAAATATTCTATACCAATTTCTGTTAGTGCTACTTCATCAGAGGATACATAATGTAATAATTCAAGGGTCAATAACTTCCTAATTGTATCCTCAAGTTCTCCTTGAGACATATGAAGTAATGAAGATGCAGATTCAAAATCAGTATCTTGACTCTGAATCATATTTAAAAGTTCAAACTCTTTTTTAGTCAGCTCAATCTTTTTTATTTCCTCTTTATTTTCATCAGTAACATTAGAACCACTGTCTTCAGATATGCTACTAATATATTTTCTAACAATTGTATCAAGGTTTAAACGATCTAATTCTTTACCATTCTTATCATAGATAATACATGTTTTATTTTTTGTATCAAATTCCCAGTTTGAAACCTTATCAAATGAATATCCAAGCAGACTCACATTATCTATCTGTTCTTGACCATTAATAGATTTATTTTTTGTTCCTCTGCTCTGACGTCTATATAAGTAATGTTGTTGAATCTGAATGAGCTCTAAATCAACACCTATATCCTTTAGATTTGAGATGACATTTTCTCCTGCATTTCTCATCAGCTCTTTTATAAAGAAAAATCCTGCTTTTTCTCTAAGATCTAAATAAACAACTTGAACAATATTTTCTATAGATTTTGCTATAATAAATGGTTCAATAGAATCTACGTTATTATCAACCATTACAAAATCTTCAGACCCTCCCTCTTCGTTAAATTTTATATTTTTTAAAAAGTCGTATCTTTGTTCAAGCGTTTTAGTTATAGCACCAATTACTGCAACTGCAAATCGTGGAGCAGTCCTTCTACTTGCAGTAATATAAATTGCTTTAATTATGCTTTTCAGTAGTTCAGAATTTTGCAACCTATTCATATCGATCCTCTCTTATCGATATATTAGAAACATTTCTAAGTTTTATAGAACTGTTTCTAATTTGATGATTTTTTTATCTTTAAACTTTTATCCTTTTCTTCCATCTTATAATCTGTTGATGTTTCAACAGAATTAGCTTCTGTTAAATAACGAATATATTTTTTAACAAGTTTGTCTAGATCTATTTGATCTAACACCTTGCCATCTTTGTCATATATTTTGCAATTACGATTATTTGAATCATAATTCCAATCTGATACATTTTCCCATGAATAATCTAGTAAATTTTTCTCTTTTTTTGTTAAAAAATTATCAGTTTTATCTAACTTATCTTTTACCCTTTCACGCTGTCTATATAAATAATGCTGTTGAATCTTAAGTATTTCAAAATCAATACCATTTTCCTTAAGCTCAGATACTGTTTTTTCTCCCGTGTTTTTCATAAATTCATTAATAAAATAAAGTCCAGCTTTATCCTTAAAATCCATACATAAAACTTTTACTATTGCTTCAATTGATTGACCAACTCTTATTGGATCAATAGAATTGAGATCTGGTGAAATATTTATTAATTCATTAGAGTCTTTCTTAAAATTAAAATTGATATATTTTAAAAAATCATATCTTTGTTCTAAAGCTTTTGTAATAGCATATATTACTGCAATTGCAAAATTTTTACTAGTCCTTATACCGGCTGTTGTAAAGAGTCCATGCATTACATTTTCAAAAATATCAGTATTTGACAATTTTGACATTAATAATCCCCTCGATATATTTTTTATGCAATCCGGTAAAATATTAGAACTCCTAATCATAAGATAATATAAAAATATTGCTAATTTTAATAAAATAAATTGGTAAAAAATAAAATAACTATTATGCTTTACAATTTAAAATGATTATGCAAAATTATCCAAATTTTAGTTTCCAGACTTTCTATGTTTCAAAGGAGATATGTAGGTGTCCTCAAATATCCGAAATTTCAAGAGTATATAAAAGACTCGGAAATTTAGATTTGTTAAGAGATATTTTTGAATTTTCTGCTAGCCTTAAATATGGAAAACGCATGATAATTAATGCTAAAAACAGTAACCTTAGTGAAACTAAAGGTGAGGATTTTCTAGAAATAGTAGATTATGACCCATTAAAGAAAGTACTTTTAGTAATGGGAGTTAAGGAACCAAGAATTGAAACATCAGTTCACTGGATTATACATCATGCAAGAGAGGAAGTAAAGGCAATTATTCAAATATTAAGTAAGGAATTAGTTGTAAAATTGGATAATAAGATCCCATTTACTGAAAAAGAATATCCAGTTGGTACCCTTGAACAGGCAAAAGAAATCCTGATTAAACTTAGGAATAGTAATAAGGCTGTTATAAAAAATCAGGGTATAATATTTGTTGGAAATAGCATGAACGAAGTTGAAGATTCAATGGTAAAAACATTTGAGGAATTAAAATGAAGATTAAAGGAAAAGAATGGAGAGCATTATGGTTTGAAAATGGAACAATAAAATTCATTGATCAAAGGAAACTCCCATATAATTTTGAAATTTTTACTGCAAAAAATGTAAATGATTGTGCATTTGCAATAAAAGAGATGATTGTCCGTGGAGCACCTGCCATTGGTGCTGCGGCAGCATATGGAATGGTACTTGGCAAAGATAATATTAGTAAAACATCTGCTATATTAAGTAAAACCCGTCCAACTGCCTATGATTTATTTTATGCAATTGATTACATGCTTGATAAAATAAAAGAGGGTAAAGATGCCCTGAATGCTGCAAATGATTATGTTGAAGATATTATTGAAAGATGCAGAAGAATTGGGGAGAATGGTGAAAAAATAATTAAAAATGGTATGAAAATATTAACGCATTGTAATGCTGGTGCTCTAGCTACAGTTGATTATGGCACAGCACTCTCAACATTTAGAATTGCTCATAGGAAAGGAAAAAAGATTTTTGTGTACATCGATGAAACCCGACCTCGTTTACAAGGTTTACTTACTGACTGGGAACTAAAAGAAGAAAAAATTCCACATGTTTTAATTGCTGATAATGCAGCTGGACATTTTATGAAAAGTGGAGATATAGACATGGTTATAACTGGAGCAGATAGGATTGCAAAGAATGGTGATTTTGCAAATAAAATTGGTACATATGAAAAAGCAGTTATTGCAAAGGAAAATAACATTCCTTTCTATGTTGCCGCACCAATTAGCACTTTTGATAAAACAATAAAGGATGGTAGTAAAATCAAGATTGAGGAAAGGGATAGAAAAGAGCTGTTAATGATTAATGGAAAAACAATTATGCCTAATTGGACAAAGGTGAGAAATCCTGCTTTTGATGTTACACCTGCAAAATATGTTACAGGTTATATTACCGAAGAAAAAATATATGAGAATTTAAATGAGTTTGTAATCATGTAAGAAGGTTTTCCAAAAATGCAAATCTTGGAAAGATTTCTTTATATGTAACTGGGAGGGTATGACTATTATCCTGCGGGAAAATATCAGTATATTTTTTATCTGGATCAACTGTGACTGTTATACTATCAATTCCTGGATAGTTTAGAAGTGCATTTATAAATTCACCCAGCGTAACTCTAAAAAGAGGTCTTCTGAATGACTCTGAACCTCCAGGTGGTAGATAACTAATAATTGCCTGATATCCTGTTGGTTGCGTACTTTCATTACATGTATATTCAACTTTTACAGATACTTTTTCAACTGATATATTGCCATTGTTTTCTATGGTAAAAGTAATCCAGTTTTTAGATTTAAAAAAAGGTATATTCTCAGATTCAAGGGTAATACTATCCGGAACTACAGTTAAATCCACTTGTGGCACGTCCAGCAATACAGAGTATATATCATTATTACCACTCCGATTATCAGTCCATAAAATATGATTTTCATCTGTTAAATCTGCAAATCTATATTCTTCCACAACTGAATTGTTTACACCATTTAATTGTAAAGGTTCACTCCAGTTAAAACCATTGTCTATTGAACTAGTCAAATAAATATTATTTGATTCAACAAATGTACATAATAAACCTTCATCATTTGCATATATCATCGGATAATTTGGATTTGCACCTGGAGGCAATATATCTTCGGTTACCTTCTTAAGCCCCCATGAATCCCCGGTATCAGATGAATTATATATAACAATTCCATCGGAATCTGAATCAGCTACAATGTAAATTTGATTTTTTGTAACATTTATGTGTGGATGAGTAAGACTATTTGAGCTGGTTAAGGTTTGATTTATTAGAGAAAGATTAGTATTATTCCATAGATAAGGATTTCCTTTGAAGAAGAGTATATCTTGATTTGAGCCATTCTTAATTTCACAAACACCATAAATAATCGAATCCTCGTATAATCTTGATATAGATAGATGGCTACAATATTCTATTTCAGGGTACCAAGTTAAGGTAATATACTTATCAGGAAACTGTAGATGATTAAAGCAAAACATAAGAGTGTCGGTACTCGGTCCAGTTCCATCTTCACCAGTGTAATTAGTACTACCGGTAAGAATAATTACCCAAGGGGTAGTAGTGTTTTTGTATGATACTATCTTGGGACTATCAAAATCCCAAAAGGCATAAGTAATATCAGGGTCACCTCCGGGATCTGCGAAACCTGTCCATTCAATGGTATTTGTATAAATTTTGTCAATATTTGCTATATCAATTATTTCCATGTATCCAAAAACTGAAGTATTATTAATAGGGGACGTATACATACCATATGCATTATTACTAAATGGAATAATGCTCAAACTTGGGGAGTTAATTTCTACTGGAATTTTATTGATTAAAGCAATAACTTGATTTGCCCTCAACCAATTTTGACCATAATCTATAGAACTTCTTAGATATATACGAGTTTCACTCTCAGCTTCATATTCATATGCTACAAGACCTGTATATCCTTCCATAACCATAGAAGGATATGACTCATTTACCGAAGCATTTGTTACAACATAGTTTTTATAGGGGCCATAACTGATTTCACCGGAGGCTTGCAGCTTTTCACTATTTGACTCTTCTTGGACATTTATGCAAACTGCCGAATTTTTAACTTTAATACTTTTTTTTAAAAATGATTCATTTTCTTTAGTGGAATTTCCAAAAGAGCCAACAGAGCCTAAGACTAGTAATGCAATTACAGAAAATGCAATTATAGTTCTTAGTTTTGAATATTTCATTAATAACACCTAATTATTATTTATATATAAACATAATGTTAATAAAAGATATATAAATAATTTGTTGTATTTTTGTTATCATTTTTTATTAGAAGGTTTTTTAGCAGGACACTCACTGTTAATACACAGTTCCCAAGCTCTTTTGCCTTTTGACTTGATTTTAACAATAGGTGTACCACATTGTTTGCAAACCTTTTCTGTTACAACAATATTTCCTTTTTGGGGAAGAGAATAAGTATTTTTACAATCAGGAAAACCTGTACAACCAACAAATCTTTTATTATTTTTTGAAGTTCTTATAATAAGTGGTTTATTACATTTTGGACATTTTCCAACAGTGTTCTGCTTCATTTGTGCTTCTTTAATGCTAATCCTAATTTTCTCCTTATCTTTCTCAAGGGTATCCATAACTTTTGAAAGCATTTCTCTTGATTCATTCACAGTTTCATCTAAAGTCTTTTTGCCCTCAGAAATAAGATCCATATCTTTCTCAAGTGTTGCAGTCATTTGAGGTTTAACAACATCACAATCTCCTAGAGCATCAATCACTGCAACAGCTGTTGGGGTTGGAGCAAGAGGAGATAAAGTAATATATTTTCTCTGGTGTAATTTATTAATGATTTCGTGACGAGTTGATTTTGTTCCTAGTGAAAGCTGCTCCATTTTTGTAATTAAAGACCCTTGTGTATATCTCTGTGGAGGCTTAGTCTGATCTTCTTTTAAAATAATTTTTACAACCTCTACAATCTCTCCTTCATTTAACTCAGGTAGTGGTTTTCTTTTTTCTTTAAAGTAGGTATAAATATTTTTCCAGTTTGGTTCAAGAAGTCTATAACCACTTGCAAGAAATTCTTCGCCCGATATATCAATAGAAACATTAACACTTTCTGATATTGCATCCTTTGCTAATGTTGAAAGGAAGCGTCTACAAATTAGTTCATAAATTTTTTGTTGTTCAGAACTAAGATTTTTATTAATTGGTACTCCAACAGGATGTATTGGTGGATGATCGGTAGTCATTTTTTTTCCACGGGTTGGACTTTTTCTTCCATTATTTATTACCTCATTTGCCTCCCTTGAAAATTGAGAGTTTGATAGTTTCTGTAGAATCCATTTTAGGTTTAATGAATAGGGATAAACTGTGTTATCTGTCCTTGGATAGGATATAAGACCATTCATGTAAAGCTCTTCAGCTATACTCATTGCCTTTGCTGCAGAAAAACCAAGATGGGATGCAGACTCCAAAAATGAAGTTGTATTAAATGGTGCTGGAGGGTATTCTTTATTAATTTTTTTATCAACCTTTTTAATTATTGCTTTTTTACTAGCTTCTACCTTCGAAAAGATTTCATTTACTAAAGATTCATCCCAAAACTGACCTTTATTATGCTCTGCATTAAAGGTTTGCTGTTTTTTTAAGGTTGCAACAATTTTCCAGAACTTTTTAGGTTCAAAATTTTTAATTTCCTTTTCACGTTCCACAAGAATAGCAAGGGTGGGCGATTGAACCCTTCCAATAGAAAGAAATTCTTTTCCAAGTCTATGAGAAGTTAATGAAATAAAACGAGTTAAAACAGCACCCCATATAAGATCAATAATCTGACGAGACTCTCCTGCATTTGAGAGATTATAATCAACTTCTGCAAGTTTATCAAAAGCAGATTTAATCTCCTGATTTGTAATTGCACTGAATTTTGCTCTTTTTATTAGATTTATTTCTCTATTATATTTTTTTAAAAGATCGATTACTTCAACACCAATTAGTTCTCCCTCCCTATCATAGTCAGTTGCTACGATTAAAAATGGATTTTTATCAACAAGGGATTTGAGCGCTGAAGCAATGCTTTTTTCACTTACAATTTTACACGGATCAATTTTTATTAATTCAACCGGAGAAACCTTATTCCACTGATTAAAACCTGCCGGGAAATCAAGATTTATTATATGACCTCTCAGACCAACAATCTTCCACATATCATCATCTTTAATAAATTCATAAACAGGAGTATTTCCCAGCCTGGTGGTTTTAGATTTGCCACTTGATAAAATGTAAGCTATTCTTTTGGCAGCAATATTTTTTTCGCAAATAATGAGTTTCATTTAAACTCCAATTATTAATTTGGACTGAACATAAGAATCTCATATAACTATTTTACGACGAGTAAATAACAAAATACTTACATTTTTACTACGAGTTCCATGTAAATAGTTTTTAATAATATTATCTTTACATGGGTCTTAAAGTCCCGGCAAATACCTGCCAAGCAAGAGCTGATTTTGCAACTAGACTTAAAATAATATATACTCTTTCGCCATGAAGATAGTCTTTCCATTTTCCGATTTTTTTGTATTGCAGAAACATATTAATTGCGAAGCAATTAAAAAATATCGCAATCGAGACAAATATGTATATTACAAAATCTGGTACCGATTCAGCCGAAATTAATGGTATGAATATTACAATCCATGGCACTATTCCTGCAATACATCCAATTATATAAGATGTCCAATCTGTCTTTTGTGTTGTTTGATTATGAAGTTCCATCATAAGACCCATCAGGTTCATAACAGCTGTTAACGTAAATAAAGCAATTAGTGTACCAAAATCGTAAATGGTAGTCAACATTGCAATTATAACTATCATTAAAGATGCGCTAATAGAATATTCAAACCATCTATAGGGATTCATATGATTCTTTAAATGTTTGACATAACGATAGTAAAGAACAGTTGCTATCAATATATGTGCTGCTGCTGAAATAAAGAAAAACAATGCTACTAGAGGCCCTATTTTAATTGTAAAAAGAGTTTCAGAAACAGGTGAAATTGAATTAGTAAATTCATTATAAACAGGTTTTGTTATTGTTATTGGTAATGAAAAAGTATTACTTAGGTATAAAATTAAAAAAACCTGTATTAAATGAATTACTCCCATAATTGCATTAAATATTCTATATTTTTTAAACGTTAAATCCTCATTTTCTGTCATATTTATCACAAAATTCCATTTTTTAATAGGTAAAAAAATATTATTATATATAATTTTAGTAGAAAACACTCAAAATAAGCAAGGTCGAAACTATTAACTAATAAATGTTCATTCCCAGATTTGATTGCTATGAAAATTCAATTAATACTGGGGTCTAAATCAGATATGCCAGTTGCTGAAAAAGCAAAAAAAATACTTGAAGAATTTGATGTAGATTATGATATTAAGGTTGCTTCGGCTCACAGAACGCCTGATTACTTAAAGGAAATTGTTGAAAAAAGTGATTCTGATGTTTTCATTGGATTTGCTGGACTTTCTGCAGCACTTCCGGGAAGTATTGCAGCCCATACCACAAAACCAGTTATAGGGGTACCTGTAAGTGGAAAAGTAAATCTTGATGCAATACTATCAATTGTTCAAATGCCACCTGGAATACCTGTTGGTGCAGTTGGTCTTGACCGCGGTGATAATGCAGCTCTTCTTGCAATAGAAATACTATCAGTTAAGGATAAAAAATTAACAAAAAAATTAAATGATTATAGAAAAAAAATAAAAGATAAGATTGTTAAGAATTAAAGAGAAAAAAATGTTCAATGCAGAGAAATTTATTAAGGTAACTGTTCAAAACCTCAAAAAAGAAATCACTGGTAAAGCATTGATTGCATTTTCAGGAGGTGTCGATAGCACTGTTTGTGCTGCACTAGTAAACAAAGCTATTGGTAAAAATCTCATTGCTGTTCATGTCGATACAGGTTACATGCGTAAAAACGAATCAAAAAATGTTAAAAAATTAATGGAAGAAATAGGGCTAAACTATCGTGTTATTGAAGCAAGCAAAGAATTCTTTTCTGCATTAAAAAATGTTGAAGATCCTGAGAAAAAACGAAAAATAATTGGTGAGAAATTTATCAGAATTTTTGAAAATGTTGCTGAAACCGAAAGCATTGAATATCTTGTTCAGGGAACCATTGCACCTGATTGGATAGAGTCAGGTGGAGAGCTTAGAGATACAATAAAATCCCACCACAATGTTGGTGGTCTTCCTGAAGTTATGAAGTTGAAGCTTGTTGAGCCTCTTCGTGACCTTTATAAAGATGAGGTTAGAAAGGTTGCAAGAGTTCTGAATTTGTCAGTTTCTGAGCGTCAGCCCTTTCCTGGCCCAGGTCTTGCCATAAGAATTATTGGTGAGGCGACACCAGAGAGAACCGAAATTGTAAGAGAGGCATGTGATATAGTTGAAAAAGAAATTGAAGAGGCAGTTGAAAAAAAACAAATGGAGATGCCCTGGCAGTATTTTGCTGTTCTTCTCCCTGTTAAATCGGTTGGTGTTCATGGTGATAAAAGAGCATACGGCTATGTAATAACAGTTAGAGCAGTTCACAGCATAGATGCAATGACATGTGCCTTTAGTAAAATTCCTAATGAGGTAATTGATCGTATATCCACTCGTATAACAAATACATTAAAAGATAAGGTAAATCGTGTTGTTTATGACATAACAAATAAACCACCTAGTACTGTTGAATGGGAATGATATGGTAAAAATATTTGTTGTTGACAACGGCGGACAATGGACCCATAGAGAATGGCGAAGGCTAAGAGATCTTGAAGTTGATACAAAAATTGTAGCAAATACAACACCATTTGAAGATTTAATAAAAGAAAGTATTGATGGTCTGGTTTTATCAGGTGGTGCTCCAAGAATAGGACTTGAAGGTGACCTCGGAAACTGTGGAGAATATCTTGAAAAAGCAAAATTTCCAATTCTAGGAATTTGCGCAGGTCATCAGTATATGGCACGATATTTTGGTGGAGAAGTAAAACCCTCAAAATTACCAGAATTTGGTAAAATTGAACTTACAATTCTTAAAGAAAATGAATTATTTTATGGAGTCCCAAAAAAATCCATTGTTTGGGAATCTCATAATGACGAGGTAGAAAAAATCCCTGATAGTTTTTATTTGCTTGCTGATAGTAATAATTGTAAGACACAGGCAATGAAACACAAGAAAAAACCTTTTTATGGACTGCAGTTTCACCCAGAAGTTGAACATACAGAATATGGAGAACAAATCTTTAGAAATTTTATAAAAATTTGTGAAAAATAATATCTTACTCTTCATAATCCATGCTAGGTGATAGCATTTATATACTCTGCCGTGTATAGATATATGTAATAATTGGGGGAGGATTCTACAAAGTGAACAAATATATCATCCCGATAATGGTTTTCCTATTATTGTTATCATCCAGTTTTGTAGGAGTTTCAAATACTTTAGTAGTAGAATCATATACTATGTCTTTTGATGGTAAGACATTATATGTTGGCGGTGAGGGATTAGGAAACTACAGTAAGATTCAGGATGCAATAGATAATGCAAGTGATGGTGATACAGTTTTAGTGTATGATGATAGTTCACCGTATTATGAAAATCTGGTTGTAGATAAATCCATTAACCTCTTTGGTGAGGATAGAAATTCAACGATTATTGATGGGAATGTAACCGATAGTGTGATAGAATTATATGCAGATCATGTTTACATTGAGGGATTTACTGTTACAAATTGCCGAAGAGATTTATCTGATGCAGGGATAAATATATTCTCTGACTGGAATACTATAAAAAATAATATCATTGTAGAAAATCAATGCAAAGGAATTAGATTGTCCAGTTCACATTACAATCTCATAGAAAATAATACTTTGAAAAATAACAAATACCATCATATAAACCTAAGAGATGAATCTAATAACAATACTATACAAAACAATACCTTAACAGCATCTGATGACTGGCCTTATGCATGTGACGGTATCTCTCTCATTGAATCATCTGATAATCTTATTGTATATAATAAAATAACAGGTTTAAAATATGCTATCGGGATTGGTCTTGGAACAACATCAAATTATAATGTTATAAATAAAAACAGGATTCATAATAACCCATGTCATTATCAAGCAAATAACATTCAGATCTCCGACCAATCCAATTATAATTTGATAAAAGAAAATGAAATAAAATCAAATAACGGGAGCGGAATAGTAATGTTTTTTTCCCAGGGCAATAAGATAATAGGAAATACAATTGAATTACTCCCTCATACAGGAATTTATTTAGGTGATTGCAAGTATAACAATACCATCCGGTTCAATAATATATCCTCTACTGAAACAGGTATAAGATTGGGAATATATTCATCTAAGAATATAATTGAATCAAATAATCTGACAAGAAATACCTATGGAATTTATTTGTCAGGTACTGATCTTTTAGGATTTGCCCCTAACAATGTAATCTCAAGTAACAATATCGTAGAAAATAATTACGGTATTTATATCACAGTATCCAGTCTTTATGGCTATTCCAATGACAGCTTGATTTGTTATAATAATCTCATCAATAACACACAAAATGCGTATGATAAGTGTAATAATTCATGGGATGATGGTAAGTACGGCAATTATTGGTCTGATTATGAAGAGAAGTACCCAGATGCTAAGAAGAAAACGTTTAGAGGTATCTGGGATACACCATATGAAATAGAAGGTGGAGATAATATTGATAGTTGTCCGTTGATTAATCAATGGCCAAAATCTAAATCAACACCTAATCCAAGAACAAAGACTGCTGTTTTTTCTTTTTTCCAATGGTTGTTTGAACGCCTTCCAATGTTAAATTGATTTTTGTATCTTATTTTCATTCTAAAGGAATCATTTTTTTACCGTAAAGAACTCTGAACCAAAACAAAGGCCAAAAAATCAATAGTAATACAAGTAAAAATGTTTGAATTGTACCAAATACATCTATTAAAACACTCAAAAGCATAATAGGAAGTAAAAGTAAGGAAAGCCCTTCTTGTAATCCTGCATATATAAGCATTTTTTCCCTTTCTATAACTGGAGTTTTTAAAATTTTTATAATATAATAAAAAACTATTAATGCTACTAATAAAAATAATACTCCTGGTATTGGAAGGTTATATACAAATATAGATGTATACCCCAGCAACAAGGGTAGTGCAACAGCAAATATATGTATAAGTTTAATACCCACAGCATATATTTTAAAACTTAATGGTATGATATATTCTTTTTTTGATACTCTTACTCCAAATTTCGTAGGTGTGGTTTTAATTCCCATCCTACTATCATATTCAACATCCTTTAGGTTTGCAGAAATTCCTACAGAAAATAACCACTGCATAAATCCAAAAAAGGATACTACTATTGCAAGATTAGAAACAATGTTTGAAACAGTCAAAGCCCCATATATACCAAAAGTAAAAACTCCCATACCAAGAATGTATTCCATTCCAAAGAATTTTTTACTGTATTTATTGTAAATTGTAATAAACAAAAAAGAAAGTAATAAAACAAAAAATGAATAGTAGCTAAATAAAAACCATACTGCAATAAATAATGATATAAAAAAAGAAGCAATATAAATTGATAATGCCTTTTTTCTAGTAATACTTCCTTTAACAAGAGGTCTATTTGATACATATTTTGATTTGCTATCTATTACTATATCATAGTAATCGTTTTGTACAAATGTAAAAATATGGGCAAGTAGACCAATAGTTAGAAGTGCTGTTAAATGCAAATAATTAAATTCTTTATTTGCAATTGCTCCAAATACTGGTGTGAATCCTAGAAAAAGCATACCATACGGGCGAATTAATATTAGATACTCCTTCATTTTTACCTCTATTTTTTTAGAAGATTATACATTCTTATTGCATTTTCTAGCATCATATGATTGTTATTAAAAAATACATATACTTTTTTTGGTTTAGCACTCATTATTCTTTCTTTGATTTCTAAAAGTTCTTCATCACTATAGTTATGTGAATACCAAGCAGTTCTTCCGTGTACTCTTTCATATATTGTGTTTTCACTCATTATTTTTGTAGGAAGTTCTGGTGCATCTATACTTACAAGTAAAATACCTAGTTCTTCTCCCCATTTTAAAATTTCATCATTAAACATTGAATTATTACGAAACTCAATTGCTATCTTTTCATTACCACAATTTTCGATGAACTTTTCGATTTTATCTAAGTCTGTAAATCTAGAAGGAAATTGAAGAAGATAATAGTGGATACTTTCTTCCATAGGTAAAAATAATTTTTTAAATCTATCAAAAATTGAATAGCTTTCTTTGTTTAGTTTCTTTAGATGGGTAATTAAACGATGGGCTTTTATTACCCACACAAAATCGGATCCTTTTTTTGCCCAAGCTTTTATCATATTTGGATAAGGGAACCTATAATAGCTCATGTTTAATTCTATTGCATTGAGCTTTGATTCAGTCTTGTACCAGTCTAAGGATTTTCCGAGATTCCATTCATACGACCAGCCAGATGTACCAACAAAAATCTCAGTCATATAAGTTTAAAAGGAAATGATGTACTTATCTTTTTTTTAAAAATACAATGTCCACACTAATTTATTTTTTTCTTTCATATGAAACGGCACAATAATACTTAAAATGCAAAGTAAGGGATTTGAACAGTAGTTTAGTCATAAAAAATAAAGAAATATCAACTATGATAGAATTATTTGAATGATTGGAATTAGTATTGGATTGAATTTTATTTATTATTTAGAAAAGTAGTTAAATTGAATTAAATATATTTATATTTAAGGGTGAGAGGTTGAATATATTAAAAAATTTGTTTATATTTTATTTGATAGATTTATTGATTATATGTTCATTAACTACAATGACAAGTGCACAGTATCCAAATGAGACTTGTTTTGCTTTGTTATTAGGTTTATCCTCTGTTTATATTTTTGTTGCAGTATGGTTTATTATATGGTTACTGGTTGCAGTTTGGGTTTATAAAGATGCGGAGAAAAGAGATAAAAGTGGGGTATTGTGGTTTATTATTGTGATTCTTTTAGGAGTTATTGGTTTTATTATTTGGCTTTTAGTACGCGGAGAGGTCCCTAAATCTGGTAGAAAATGCTCAAATTGTGGTAGGCCTATACCTATGGATGCAAAAGTATGTCCATATTGTGGTAAATAATATGGAGATGCGTTGTTAATGAATACTAAGGAAGCTGATAACTTTCTTGTTTTAGAAGGTGTTACGAAACGTTTTAAGGATCTTCTTGCTTTAGATAATGTTTCTTTTGCATTGCAAGAAGGTGATATCTTTGGATATATCGGTCCTAATGGGGCTGGTAAAACTACGACGATTAAAATTATTGTTGGTCTTCTTAGACAAGGTCAAGGGACTGTTTTCATAGGTGGATATCCTATGCCTGAGAAAAAAGATGAGGTGAACAAACTTCTTGGGTATCTTCCTCAGCATGTTTCGTTTCAACAATGGAGAACAGTGGATCATGCGCTTACCACCTTTGGTAGACTTTCAGGATCGAATAAGAATGAGTTAGAATCAAGTATTCAGGATGTTCTTTCCTTATTGAATTTGTCTGAGGTTCGTTTTAAAAAAATTGTTGAGTTATCTGGTGGTACTATTCAAAAAGTTGGTCTTGCACAAGCTTTGCTTCATAGGCCAAAACTTCTTATCCTTGATGAACCTCTTGGTGGACTTGATCCGACTAGTCGTAACCAGATAAAAAAGATTATTAGGGATCTTAGTAAGAATGGTACAACGATTTTCTTTTCTTCGCATATCCTCAGTGACGTGCAGGATGTTGCTACAAAGATAGGGGTTTTGAACTGGGGGCATCTCATACAATTAGGAACTCTTGATGAGTTAATTGCTCAGTTCCCAATGAAAAACGAAATTGAAATTGTTCTTTCTAAGGATTCAGGGAAATGGATAGAATTACAATCCTTGAAACAAATAGAAAAAATAGAGGAAAAAGCACCACACAAAATCTTGGTTTATCTTAAGAGCGGCACAGATGTTGATGAAATTGTTCATCAAATTATTCAAAAATTGCTATCACTTAAGTGTCAAATTCGTAGCATTCGTCCTTTGTCACCTAACTTAGATGATGTATATCTTCAATATGTAAAAGAAGGTGGCAGCTTATGAGTTTTGTATTACTGTTCAAAGATGAACTTCTCGGTTTTTACAAATCCAAAGTAATGATTTTCTTATGGATAGGTTTACCATTATTAACAGTTCTTTTTCATTTATGGGCACCAGATACAGGTCCTGAACTGCCATATACAGTGGTATCAGCATTATTGGTATCCAGTATTGGTGGAACACTTGCATCTGCAATGCTTGTTGTATCAATTATCAATGAAAAAACTAGTCGGGTGTATGATCTCTTCTTAATAAGACCAATAAAGAGATGGAACATTATTTTATCAAAATTCTTTGCAGTTTACCTTTGCCTAGTAATTGCTAGTATACTAGCATTATTATTAGGTATGGCGATTGATATGTTTAACTCAGGACTACCCTCTAATGTTATGTTGAATAGTTCATTACAGTCTCTTACTCTTAGTTTGTCAATGATTATGGTATCTAGTTCTGCAGGGGTTTTAATTGGTGTTTTTTCTCCATCTATACTTGTCGGTGTCATTTTGGTTCTTTACGGAGGAAATCAAATTTCGGCACTCATCTCATTGCTTCCTAATATGTTAAAGGTTCCATATCCTAATTTCATAACAGTTTTTATAGGAGTTGTGATCACCTGTATACTTTTAGGGGTAACGATTTTCTTGTTTAACAAGAAACAATTTTAAATATTTTTTTATTAATTAATAAAATAATATCAAGTAATCTACCAGAATAAAAAATAAGCGAAAATAAGTTTAGCTAGTATATTTTCATTGAATATCTAATAATTAATATGGATTTATTGTTAATTTTTAATTAGTTAAAAGGAGTATATTTACCACTCATAAAAAACAAAGGTCCCTCTTCACCAACAATTCTCCATTTATACTCACTGTTATTATATTTACAAATACCGACAAAAAAGGTTTGATTTGTATATTCGTTCTTGCCCATATTACCAAACATAAATATTCCAAAAAAATATCCTTGCATGACCCATAATATAGCTGGTTCTCCAAAAAAGTTGAATCCGGCAGCAAAGTATCCTATATTTATGCTTAGTTTGTAGTAGCCAACCATCCAACCCAATGGAGTATTATTCTCACCCCAGACATCTAAACCCCACACTCCTGAAAAGTTACCTTTTGCCCAAGTTGGTGGTGTATCTTTTATTAAGGTTTTTTTTGTATTATTAAAAGGATCTTTACAATCTTCAAGATTTTCTTTAATAGATTTAAATAATTGTTTGGATGGTGAGGATATTGCCGATGTCATTGGCAATCCTATCAATGAGATACATATTATTGTAACCAGAAAACCCTTTTTCAACTCTCAATCCTCCGTAATATTAATAGAATTAATAATATATAAAAATTATTTATAATGATTGTTCTCTCTTTGGTTTTTATAATATTATATTGCATAGCAAGTTTATTTTAATAAATTCGACAACCAGTTTAACATTGGAAATCTTTCTAACAACCAGTACAGCAAGGAATTGTAAGCTGACCTTGGTCTTGGTATTTCAACTGAAAAAGGTTCTGACCACTCACTCTCCATACCATATACATCTTTTGCTTTTGCGCGAATACCATAGGTTCCTACCATATAATAAGTGTGACATACTTCAACAGGTTCACATGGAGGAAAAGGTCCAAGCCATTCACTGTAGGTCCCATCACCCCAATCAATAATGTACAATACATCATCTCCATCGGGTTCATTAGAATGAACTACTAAGCAATATTCAACACCTGCCTTTCCACTTGGCGGACCGTCAATTACAGGGACTTCTGGTGGATTTGGACAACCTGCATGTGTTTTAAACCACCATATTGGACCTGCAGTTGATTCACCATGCTCATCCCAAGCAACAATCTTCCAATAATATTTTGTATTAAAATCAAGTGTACCACCAGGTGTAGGATCATATTCCGTTCCTGAATAATTACTTTCTATTTGTGGCGGGATAGGATTAGTTGAATTATATTCACCAAAATATATGTCATATGTTACTTCATCATCATCAGGATCTCCACCTAGCCATGATAGATTAGTATCAATAAATTCATTGGTTGATTCATTTTTTGGCTTTGGACTTCTTGGCTCATAGGGAGGATTGTTAGATCCAGTTGTAAAAGTCCAAATGGGACCTTGAGAATATGCTCCAGAATCATCCCAAGCAACAATCTTCCAATAGTAAGTCGTTGTAAAGTCCAATGTTCCTGGATCGTAAGAGTTAAAGGTTTGATTAGAAGAAACAAGTGGTGGTGAACTTGTTGAACCAAAGTAAACATCATAGGTTAAAGGATCTCCATCAGGATCACTACAGTTCCAGGATAGACCAGTATAGATAGTTACATTATATGATCCATCAGGTGGGTTTGGATCACCTGGAACGTTTGGTGGTTGATTTGATACAACAAGAACATTACCTTCATATGGGATGTAATCCTTTTTTGTAACAGTTACAGTCATATTCCCACCAGTTGTAGGAGAGGGGTTAAATGTGACATTTCCACTGCTATCAGTGTAATTTCTTAAATACACCTCATCGCCTTTCCAAAGACAAACATATGCATTTTCAATATTTTCTTCTTTAGAATCCTCTACATGAACCGTAAAAGAAGAAGGTCCTGTCAATATTTCATCAGGATGAGAAACATTAAAATTTGCAGGATTTTCCATCCATAAAGGTAGTTCTGGATCCCCAAGTAAATTTAATTCACTGAAAATATATTTATTCAAATCATTCTGTTCCATGCTATTGTATGCATCCATCTTATGATCAGAAAATAAATCTCCAAGTTTGTAATGATTCTGGCTAAAAAAAGATCTGAAGAAATATCTATCATAACGAAGTGATGCTAAATCATCACCACCAACATAGTACCAACCATATCTTGTATTTCCAACAAATCCTACTCCGCCACCATCATTATCACGAACAAAATGCTCAGCTATACAGTTTTCATAATCAAATGCTGCTGCCCAACAACCGATTGAGTACCATGTGCTTTGTCTATCGCCATTTGAAAAATCATCAACCTCTGAGGTATCAAGAACTAAATCATGGTTATAGTAACCAACCCCAATTTTATCTTGATTACAGTGGTCAATATGATTTATAAGATTTTGTCCAATATTTACTGCAGAATCAACATTATCCTCATGATTTCCACTATGGCTATCATAGACTTTTGTTACAGTCCAATTAGATGGAATATACAAACTATCAATATCAATTTTACAATCCTCACCATCTGTTATCCAATCAAGATCAAAACCAAACAAGGAAATATTTTTTGCATAATTTGTAGTAGGGGGGTCTTTTTCATAATTAAGTATTTTAAAAATAAAGTTACCAATTTTTCCAACACCGTTTCCTGTACCATTAACAGAAGCCCTGCCTACATTAACCTCACAAGTCCAATCATCATCATAATCTGAGTAATAGGTATCTGTTGGAATGTTATCACCGTCATAGGTAACGGTCTGGTATGGTATGGTATCAGTATCACCACCTAGAAGAAAGAAGGTGCTTCCCCAATTACCATGAGCATCTATAATAAATTCTCTTATTTTCTCTTGGTTTGTAGAACCACTATAATTTGCATAAATTGATTCAGTTGTATAAATTGTTGCTAAAATACCCTTTTGGGTTTTCCAATCTGCTAGTGATTGAAAAGCAGATACCCAGTCGTTTTTCGTAATAATTACATAATCATAATCACCAGAATCGATACCTGTTGGTTGAAAACTTTTCTTGGTTTGTAATATAACATCTTCTGGGTTTACAACCATTTCCCTTACCTTATCCTTATAAAAATCCACTTCACTATTTGATAAAAAGTGTGGTAAATAATCTCCACAGGTGTATCCCATTTTACCTTCAATAACAAATTCAATTTTTTTTATGATTTTCAAAGTTTTTAAATAAGGATTATACTGAAATGGGTAGATTGTTACTAAAGCAATTCCTTGACCTGCAAAATCTGTCATACCTATTAATTCTACATTTTTAGATGGATAAATATTAGCATATTTTAGATTATCAAAATAATCTAAAGAAGTGTGTTTATTAACAGATATTCCTACTTTTTGAGGAGCTTGTGCTGGTAATATGTTATATGTGGATGATATATCTTCTTGTATTATTTTAAGGATTTTTACATTAGTTGCAATTATTTCATTTGGAATTGCAACTAGAATGTTTTTCAAGGGCAGCATTGGTTTTCCAATTTCAGTTGTTAATCCCCCATCAGGATATTTAATAATGTCATAACCATTGTATTTTTCAAATTTAAAATCGTCTTGCTTAAAAGTAATACTGATAGTTACATTTGATTTTAAATCAATTGCTTTATTATACTCTGCATCAATCTGTATAGGA
>Ga0209427_10001163_pt1 | contig 29821 bp, 25 predicted proteins | sample DeeMarSWOR136_30_FD_187465 | JGI IMG/M metagenome (GOLD analysis project Ga0209427, IMG submission 187465) | Marine sediment microbial communities from White Oak River estuary, North Carolina - WOR-1-36_30 (SPAdes) (version 2) | ecosystem: Environmental > Aquatic > Marine > Intertidal zone >...
ACATCATATTCCTCTTCTATCAATGGTTCCCCGTGATAATTTTTAAAAACATATGTCTCTGGTTTTTGATCCTTAAATATTGAAAAAATTCGTTCTCTCTCTTTTATAAATTCTTCTTTACGCTCCTTTCTACGTTTTTCTATTTCTTTTGGAATTGAATCGTCATCTCCGAGGTATCGAAATTGTTCAGGTGTAAAAGCTTCCTTAAGCTCTTTCATGATATCCTTTCTCAGTGTCGTAGGACCTCTACCCCATCTTGGTGTCTCTATTTGAGAGTGAGTATGAGGTTCCATTCGAGCTCGGTAATAATACCTAATAATATCAATAATAGCATCAGAGTAATCATTCCAAATTCCTGACTTTATATCTTCATTTAACCACTCATGCCAAAAGTTTGGTATTGAAACAGCAATTTTAGTTCTATTTGTTGAGGTATTTCTTGTGGTAGTAAGCAGAGCAGGTCTTCCATTCTTATCCCACTGTTTTGCTGCTGAAATCGTACCATAGGAACATTTTTCTGCTATTACAATCGAAGATTGTGTTTCACCCTTTGCAAGGCGTTCAAGGATACGTTCATATTTCTTTATATTAGATTTTCTTGTCATGTTAATCACTGTTACTACTATAAACTGATCATATATTTAAATCTTTGTAGTAGGGTTCTTAATAGAAGTAGAATAATAGTAGTGAAATCAGAAAATATTAACTTTTAAGAATTTTTAGTAATAGTAGTATAATAGTAGAATTTAATTCTTTTATGAGATCTAATACTTAATAATGTGATGAGATTCGCAAATAAAATTTAAGTTAATATAAATTCTTGTTTTTAAGAAAAAGGAAAGGGATCTTTTTTATCTAATCCTTTAATTTTATCTTCAATCCTTAATATTAAACTAGTCAAACAATTAAAGAGTATTTTTCTTATAATCTCATAGTTGAGATCTATTTCAATATCATTATAATGAAAATCTGAATCCTTATAAAATGCTTTATAAACATTTTCAGTTTTTAGAATTTTATAGCTCGAATCTACGATGAATGCGTATAGATCTTCACTCTTATATTCTTTTTTCATTATCAAAGAGAGCATGGCAAATTCTTTTTTACCACGTGCCCACTCAGAAGGGATTTCAAAATGGAAGTTGACAATTTTCTTCTTTTTTGTAATTAGAACAATTTCAAAAAATGTTTCGTCGATTGCAAGGTCAAAAAATTTCTTCAATTTATCTATAAGGTTTTCTTCTAATTTTTCATCAGGATATGATAGTAAAACACTTGGACCATTAATTTGATGGAAATAAGTTAGAACTAAGTGTATATTTATTCACCAAACGTTTAATATTAAATATATTTCAGAAATTTAAAATTAATTTTATAGATAGAGTATACCGTCAATTTGCTAATATCTTTTATTTATTAAAGATAAAATATCATCATAAGATCCAACTAATTTCTTGGCATTAACATCTCCAATATCATTTTAGCCTCGTTTATCTGCGCTATTGAAATAGGGCTTGCTGGAGTCGTTCCTATTAGGATTGTAATGCTGGTCATGGTGTACTACCACCTTTTAATAGGTATTGGAGAAGCGATTATTTCTGCTTGTTAGTGTTCTATATTTATAAAGTAAAACTAGACTTTATTACAACAGAACCAATTATGCTTAATAAAGCAAGCTCTTTTAATATTAGTAGATATAAAAAACCAATTTTTTCAATATTCATCATTATAGGAGCATTAGTATTGATGATTGCAGTAGGGATTACAATAGGGATATTATCTGACGCTCCCGATGGATTAGAACAAGTATTAACGAATAAAAATGGTGAATTGTGGTTTGAAAGTTTAGTTTCTCCATGGATACCGTTATTTAGTTGGATTACGAATGATTATAGAGCTGTAATTTTAGGAATAGTTTTATCTGTTATTGTAATGTCTTCTACCTTCTACTTAATCATTAAATATAAAAAAAGATTTTAATAAATATTGTAGATTCTAAAAATTCAATAAAGCAAGAATGACTGTTAAAAAATATGGTTCTCTATTTATTTCCATATTTTTTGAATAGAAGTATACCTATTATTACAATTGTAATGCTTACTATCGAAATAAAAGCAAAGTCGATTAATATGTTGCTACTTAACAAAGAAGCTCCGCTAAATATTGAAGATATCGCATCTGTTGCATAATAACTAGGAAGTGTCAACGCAATGAGTCTTGTTGAATCAGTAATCGGTATAAATGTACCAAAAAACATCTGAGGTAAAATAAATATAAATGATAATCCAGTTGCAGTTCCAGAGCTTTTCGAAATTGTTGCAGTTATAAGACCTAATCCCACGGAGCTAAGAGAGAAAATCGCCATTAATAGAAATGCTAGCAGCAATCCTCCTATATTAGTGCTAGGACTGAATCCAAAAGGTAAGGCAAGAAGGAATACTATAAGTACCTGTAGTATTGCTATAATCATATTTGAAAGCACTTGGCTTCCCATGAAATCTCCAGAAGTCATAGGAGTTGTATTTAATCTTTTTAGCAAACCTTGTTCCCTTATATCACTAAATGATTGGGCAACTGTCATGATTATAAATATACAAGCATAAGCAAATAAACCTGGAGCCATTGCATTAAAACTCATCCCAAGTGCAGGATCACTGAATGCGAAACCAAAAACTATGGTAAGTACTGCTGGAAAGAGAAGCATTATAAATAAAAAGGCTGGTTCTCGAATTACTTTTATTAATTCCATTTTTAATAATGCTAAAACACGTTGCTTTTTCATTTAAATCCCCTCCATAATCCTTCTACCTGTAATTTTCATAAAAACTCCCTCTAAGTTATTTGATTGATATTTTTCTATTAATGCTTTAGGTGAACCTATATCCAGCAGTTCCCCATAATCTATAATAGCAACTCTATCACATAATGCTTCTGCTTCCTCAATATAATGAGTAGTTAAGAATATAGTTTTGTTTACTTGCTTTAAGCTTCCTATAAATTCCCATGTTTTTCTTCGAACTCGTGGATCCATTCCAATTGTGGGCTCATCTAAAAACAATATCATTGGATCATGAATTAATGCAATAATTAAATTTAATTGACGAAGCATACCACCACTATAACCTTTAGCCTTTCTTTTACTAGCTCTTGCAAGATCCAGAATATTTAACAGGGTTTTTGTTCTTCTTTTTATCTCATCTTTAGGCATTAAATGAAGATTCCCGAATAGCGCGATATTTTCTTTACCAGAGAGTTGCTTAAAGACTGCAGGTTCTTGAGGGCAAACTCCAATTAATTCTTTAATATTTGGTAGATCTTCATGAATATCATAACTATTTACCAAAGCTGTCCCATCAGTAGGCTTAAGTAATCCAATTAACATTTGAATAGTTGTAGTTTTTCCTGCACCATTTGGTCCTAAAAAACCAAAAAGTTCGCCAGATTTGACTTGAAATGAAATTCCATCAACAGCTTTCACATCATCATAGCCTTTCTTCCCTCTAAAATATTTCTTAAGATCCCTCACATCAATTGATATTTCATTATTAGGATAACGTATATTTTCGGGTTTTTCATATGGTTTTATTCTAGTTTTTAATTCATCCATTTTTTTCACATTAATTTTATTATTGTTTAATTTAACTCTTAGGAAGTTATAAAACATTCTTAGTCCAATTTTTGATATTAAATTATGAAAAAACATATTTAAAATTAATGCAAACTTAGTCTATCTAAAAAGGGAAAAAAGTATAAGAAATTTGGGACTATATTAACCCACTTGGGTGATAAATTATACATTATAAAATTAATTTCTTTTTAAATGATTTTTTAAATTGATTCTCTTTAGCCTTTATTAAAAAATTTAGAAATGTATATATAAATCAATTTTTCAATTTTGGTTCACATTATTATACTTAGTATTTGGAAAAAAAGAAAATATAATATTGTTAATTATTTTGATTTCGATTTAATTTCATTTACCTTATTCTCTAAGAACGTATCAATCCAAGTTGGAAACATTTTTCCTTCAATTAGTACTGTTAGATCAACCTTCTCAAAATTCTCGGATAAGAGCAAAGTTTGTAATTCTTGAAGTTCCTTCATGGATTGAGTCCATATAGAAATGATTTTAAGGTTAGGAAGGTTACTAAACGACCAGGTAAAGAGTATTTTTGAACCCAATTTATTTTTTAATTTATCCTCAAATTCTCTATCGTCAATAATTACATTGGAGTCTAATTTTAAATTTATCATTGAGGGTATTATTCCTGTTTTGTCAGGATACCAATCTATTTGAAATTGAACAAGAAAATTTTCGGTTAAGCGATCTAATCTTCTTCTTATGGTTTTAGTTGAAGCATTAACTTCAAGGGCAATATCAGAGATTGACTTTCTAGAATTATTTTTTAATGAATTAATAATAAGATAATCCAAATCAGTAGGAGGTTTAAGATTTAGTTCTTTTGAAGCAATGGGCGGCATTCTTTTATCAATACCAATAATCAAATCTGTTAAATTTCCTATTTTTCGAATAAATAACACTAAGTTGTCTAATTCGCCAATATTCCTAAGATATGCATGTATATAGAAAGCATTACCACTACCTTGCGTAACATTATATATATTTTCATTTTCTCCTAATTTGCTAATCAATTGCTTTTTTTGTCTTATATTTGAAAAACCAAATATAATAATATTAGTTATCCCCGGAAAATTGGCGAATCCTAATTTTGCTCTAAATCTTTGTATTACACCGAGATCCACTAAATTTTTTACTCTTTTATGAATAGAATTCACACTCATATCAAACTTTTCAGCTAATTCTTTGTAAGGCATCCTTGAATTAGTCATCAAGTTCAATGAGATGGAAATATCTATGTCATCCATGCTATTATCTTATGGTTTTTAATTTTGGATAATTGGATTATATTATTATCAATTCTTAATATAATAATTTTAATTAAAAAATTGTTTCCTATATATTAAATAAATTGCTAATGTTATGACTATTATCTTCTTTATCAAGTCTAAAACTGTAAAGGTTGATAAGTATAATATAAAAGATATTCCGGGTTCCTCAGGAAGATTAGATGTAATTTCGCGATGTATTTTAGCAGCACTAATAAAAAATGATAATTTTGATGAAAATACTCAAATTTGGATATTTTTAGATCGCTATGGCACTTTTATTTTTACTCCTGATAATTTTAAGTATGAAGAGTTCCCAAAAAATGAAATACTCTTAACAGATTATTTTATTGGTGTCATTCAGAAAAATTTTAATGAAAAACAACCTCTCAATCCATTAAACACATTAAAAAAATCAAATAAGGGGATTGTGGAAGCCATAAAGCATTTCAAAAAACTAAATTATAATATATATGTACTTCAAGAACAAGGAAAAGATTTTTTCACATTATTGAATACTATTAAAGAAAACGAAAATATCATTTTCATATTAGGCAGTCAAGAAGATGAATTTATTCAATCAGAGGAATTATTAGCACTAAACGTTCCCACTTTAAGTTTTGGAAATCGGTCGTATTTAGCTTCCTCAATTATTCGATTATTGAAATTATATATAATGGCATTATAATAAATTTTTTATTATAGAGAAATTTAAAAAATATTAATCTAAAGTTGGGATTTTAGGAATTATAACGAACTTGAATGAAATAGAAGAAACAAATAAAAGAACACGACAGAGAGAATTTTCAAAAAGATATATAAATCGTCCAGTAGAGTTTTTAATTAGACATAATTTTACACCTAATAAGATTTCTTATATAGGATTTATATTTTCTTTAATTGCTTCATTATTAATAGCGATATATGGGATATATTTTTCAATTTGGCTTTCATGGATTATCCCTGCTTTCATGGGAATAGCTGGGGCTATGGATATATTTGATGGTGAAGTAGCAAGAAGAACAAACAAAGAAACTCAAGCGGGTGCATTTCTAGATTCAAATTTAGACAGACTTTCTGATGCTGTTTTTATTTTGGCATTAATTTATGGGGGTTTGGTAGATTTTTTTTTAGGTTATATTTTATTGTTTTTAGTTATTATGATTTCTTATATTCGTTCAAGAGCAGAAAATGAGGGTGTAAATATGAAAGGTGTAGGATTCATGGAACGAGCTGAACGAATTCTTTTCTTACTTTTTACTATTATCATAGAATTAATAGTATATTTTTTAACATTGTTAATATATAATGAACCTCTCACATTTTTTGTTCCATTTGTTGCAAGGATCCCTGTCACACCAGTTTTCCTAATTAGCATTTTAATTTATACTCTTACCTTAATATATACAATTCTACAACGATTAATCTATGCTTTTAAGACATTAAGAATTTAGACGTAAATAATATGAATAGTCTCTTAGCTCTTATCAAATGTATTTTTAGTATTTATTTTCTACTTTTTCACGCTAAAGGATAAATTTTTTAAGTTTTATATAATTCAATTAGAATATTGAGTAAAGAAAAATAAGGAAAAATAAAGAGTAGCTGATTTTTATTCCAAAAAAAAGAAGAAGTGGCGGAAGAAGTGGTTCTAGCAAAGGACATTATGCTAGAGTTCAATGTAGTAAATGTGGAAGATTTGTCGCTAGAAGTAAAGCAAAGGCAGTAACAAGAAGAGTTTCTCTTGTTGATAGCCGAATGTATACTGAATTAAAAAAAGCAGGTACTATTATTCAAGCTCCAAGTAAGACAAAATATTACTGTATTAGCTGTGCTATCCATGGTCATCAGATAAGTCAACGAGATAAGAGTTTAAGGAAGGAGTAATTTCATATTTAAATAAAACTAATATATTATTTATAAATTTAATTCTTTAAAGAAACTTGGAAGGGTATATTTTATTTGAACTTGGTTTTCATTTGTAATTTCAATAATAGCTCGAATTAAAAAACTGTTTCTTAAGCTTTCTTCAGGTTTGTATATTTTAACTTTTGCTGTAGGTTTTATTTTTAGAGTATAATTTTCAGCAATCCCTGTTACATTCTCATTAGTTTTCAATTTAATTCCAAGTAAACCTAGTTCGTAATGAGAAATAATGAACAGAATTTCACCTTCTTGTTCTTTATTTTTTTCAAAGTGAACAACTTCTAGATACTGATCTTTTAATTCATCTGGAAGTTTATTATAAGGAATGATTTTTTTCTTTCCTGCTACATATTCAAAAGGGGTATACAATAGTACATTAAAACTGGCGATCTTCTTAATTTGCTCATTATATTTTTCTATATCTTTAATTTCATAGGCTTTATCTAATAAAGTATCCAATTTATCAACCATATCCTCTGCCGAGTATCCGACCAAAACTGTTGCTATATAAGCTCTCTTTAATTTCTCAATCAATATCTCACTTTTAAATGATAATTTATAATCAATTGAAATTTCTAATGCTTGATTGTAAAGATTTACCGCAATTTGAGAATGTCCTAAGGCTAAAAAGTAATCCCCAAGCTCACTAAATACGATTATTGCATCAAAAAAGTTTTTATCTAGGTCAAGCTTCGAGATTTCTTCCATGATATTCATTGCTGTATTCTTATCTTGACCTTGAATGTAAATTGCTATCGCCTTTCCTAGTAAACATTTAAGTCGCAATTTATCATCTTCATAAATCTCGGCTAATTCTTCAGTGAAATTATATTGTTTGATAGCATTCTCATAAAGACCATGAAATAAATATATCAAGGCTTTTATATAATTTAGAGTTAAACAAGTTTTATAATTATGAATTATAATAGAGAATAATGAAGCTCTTTCAAGTGAATCTATTGCTGCATTAATCCGACCTAAAGAAACCAACAAAAATGCTCTTAGAAATTCCATTTTACTAATTTCAGAGCATATTAACTGTTGGATAATCTCATAATCCTTTATATTTGTTAATTGTCCCGAGGCAACTTGAAGTAAAGATATTAAAAATCCATTACCAGTTTTTAAAAGCTTTATAGCATCTTTTGGTTCACTTTTGGTAATTGCTTCGCGAGCTCGAATTAAATACTCCCTTGAAATCTTCAAATTTTCAAGAAATTTTTGAATACTAAGTATTTTCTCTTCTTCACTTTGAGGGAGATCTTGATTTATAATATATTTCTCTGCAATATCAATTTCGTTTATATATTTGGAAGCAACAACCTCAAACTTTACTCCAGCATCTGGATTTTCTAATTCTACATCTTGAGTTAAAATTGAGCTTTCTGTTACAGCTATAGCCTTTTCAATCAACCACGTTATCTTTTGCTCAGCAGGATAAATTTTAGATCGCTCAATCATGTAGGATAAAGTGTAATTAAGACTTCGCTTCCAGATTTCTTTAAAATATTTTCGCATTTGAGAATCAGAAATTGATCTTTGTATTTTTAGAAGAAAACTCGAAAGCGATAATATATCTATTTTTCCTTTGTAAAGTAGAGTTGTATTTTTAGCAAGTTTAAAATCATCTGTAACTAGATGAACAGGAAAAACATTATTTTTTTCTAATAGTTTACTTCCTATACAAACCAGTGTAAGATCTGGATCTTGGGCAGGAAATCTTACATTATGTTTACTAAGTTCTTCTTTTATATTATCAAGTTCATTCAGAGATATATCTTCTACATTAATAAAAGACTTCATTTTGTCTTTATAGGTGTGGGGTGCTTTAATTTCATCAAAAACAGTCTGAGAAATATAATATTTATACTCAAAATCTTCTCCTACTCTTTTTAAATTTTCTAAAATATTACGTGCTTTAATTTGAAGCATACAGATGAAAAAGTTTGCATCAAAAACAAATCTATTAGGACCACTCATTTGATTAACAATGCCTATTTGATTGTTTAAGAAAAATTTTATTTAAATTAATAATAGGTATAAAAATAATATATTTTTGTTTCATTAAAACAAATCAAAATAAAAAAAAGAATCAAAAACAATTTAGAATATTAATGCTATATTGAACTTAATAGATTTTTAGTAAAAATTAACTAGTGTGAATTTTTATTTTATTAATAGATGTAGTGGGATATTCAGGTTCGGGAAAGACTTTATTTATTACCACTGCAATAAAGTTATTAAAAAAAAAATTAAATTATAACGTTTGTGTAATAAAAAATGTAGATAATCATCCAGTTGATAAGAAGGGAAAAGATTCTTATAAATTTAGTGAAGCAGGAGCAATTTTTTCAGTAATTCAAAATAAAAAGAATGAAGCTGCTATTTTTACAAAAGTAAAAGAAGGAGATTTAGAAAAATTATTAAAATGGCTAAATTTAGGACCTTTTAAACTTGATTTAACATTTACAGAAGGCTTTAGAAATTTAAACAATCCTACAGTTTTATGTATATCTGATTTTAATGAAATTGAGGAACAATTAACAGGAAAGGTTAAAATGATTTCAGGAGTAATATGTTCAAAAGAAATAATTAAAAAAAGCGTATATAATATTCCAATAATAGATATTGAGAATCAATTTCCTATTTTTTTGAACCTATTTAACATTTTTCCAAAACGGAGCTAGTTGATGGCAAAGAGACTCTAAATCTTTTTTAATTATTGGGTCTTTTATATCCTTAATTAAATATTCCGATAATTTTTCATAAACTTCAACTTCATTAAATGGATCTTTAACAGAATTTCGGATTTCTTGAATTATATTATTTAAAGGTATGATAATCTCATAAATTAACCATTCTTCGAAAAAGGGTTGATCTGAAAAAGAATGAATATTATAAGTCATCATAATTTGTATTAATTCTTCAATAGAATAGAAATTTTTGTTCGGAATTATTACGTTAAATTGATTCAATTCTTCCTTAAGTTGTTCTCTGTTTAAACTTATTATATAATCTGGCCACACATCATCAGAATAATTTATATCTTGAAAAATAAAAAGTTCTAAAACTCTTAAAGCAATATTTTTGCCAATATATCGACTGCGTGGATCTATAAAATTCTTAGATGCTTCATTTGGAGAAGATCTTAAAAATATTTTGTCAATTAATACATAAAGAATTCTGCATATATGATCAACTATAATATGGAATGTTAAAGGCGAATTTTCTTGATTTTCCAGAAGAATTTCATTTTCTTGAGTTATTTTTTGAGAAAAATTTGAATTTAAGCTTTTTAAGAATGTTTTAAAGAAACCAAAATTTAGTTGAGATACATTCTTCTTAAACATTTTATGAAAAAATAGATTTATATTACGAATATTTGATAGAGCTGATAAATAATTTAAGAATTCTTTTATATTTTTAATAGTATTTGCTCCTATTACATCATCTACTTTTTTATTATACTGATTTAATGTCGTTTTAAAAATTTCTGGTAAAAATAGTAAATCACCTACTTCTAATGCCTCAAGTCCGCTTCCAAAATAGTATTTCATATATAATAAGAATAGATTAAATTGTGATTTTGGTGAAGGCAGGTTATTTGCTTGGAAAGTTGAATATAAAGTAGATTTTTTATCAAGATATTCAAAAAATTTGATAATAGCATTCTTTTTCTCCGTAGAATAGTTAAGGTTAGCAAGGAATTCTTTTTTGATAACATCTAACTTTGAAAATACTGAATCTTCTACTCTAGCACCTACAAAATTAAAAAAGTCTAATAAAGGTGAGAAACTCTGAAGGAGATTACATTTTTTATAGAAATAATATAATAGATCAACAAGTTTTTCTTTTGAAGAAGAATATTCATTTAGAGCAATTTCATACAAATTTTCTCTTCCTTTATATAATTTCTTAAAATAGTTTTCTGGAATCTCTTTAATCTGTCTTAAAAAATAATATAGAACCATATTATAATAAGATTCAAAGATTTCATCTTTACTGTCCTTACAAATTATTAGAAAATTTAAATTTTTATTCACATCTTCGTTTTTTATAATAATTGCGTCAAGGAGAATTAAAATCTTTTCATGAATTGCATTTCTAATAATCATCCCTAGAATTCGAACAATAAAATAGAGGTATCCCGTTATCGTTGAAAATCCATATAATACTTCAACTTGAAATACATCAGAAATATTACCAAATTTTTTTTCTTCACTTGAATTCAAAAAATAATTATATTCGAAAAAAATTACCTTCTCAGATATCTTTTCTTTACTAATTAACTCAAGAAAATTTTCATTAAAGCCAAAAAAAACCTTTAAAAAATATTTAAATAAATTTTGAAAATTTTCATAGAAAAATGAAGTAAAAGTTTTTTTAATTACTCGATTTTGATTCTTTTTTTGAAAGTTTTCCCATTTTAACCTAATATCATTTTTGAATTCTTCATACTTATTGCTATTTTTCTCCAATAAATCAAATAATGCTTCATCAATAGTTTTTATTGTAAGATCTTGATAAGTTCTTTTATTTATAATATTTTCAGCAATATATTTTAATTCTTTATAAGCCACGATTAATCGAGTATTCAATCAATTTATCTTTTTATTTAGTTTTAAAAAAACCTTACAGATAAAATTTTAGTTATTATAAAGATAAATATTTAAAAATAAAAATCTTAGTCAAGTGAAGGTAAAGGAGTTTTTCCTTAAAAAAAATTTTTTAGTCAATTATGGATAAAAATCAAAAGATTTTTGTTATCTCATCTGTCTCAGAATAATCTAAAGAAATTATTTTGCCGTCTTTTTTTTTAATTTTCAAACCATCTTCTTTATGAGTAAATTTCCCAATTTTTTCAGCAAAAATACTATCTCTTTTCAATAATTCGATCAATTCAGTAGAATAATCTTCCTCTATCGCAATCAATAATGTTCCTGATGATATTGTATTTAAAGGGTTTAAGTTAAAGATTTTGCTTAATTCTAATGGTTCTGGGAGAATTCTTATCTTTGTTTCATCTATCAACGCGCCAGTGTTAGAAGCTATTGTCATTTCAGCTATTCCTGTAGCAAGCCCTCCTTCTGTTGGGTCGTGCATAGACTTAATATGAAAATGATTATTTGCCAAGAGAGCTTCATTTAAAACGCTTATTCCTGGATTATGTAAATAATTCTTGCATTTATTGATAAATCTTTGATCTAATCCTTTTTTCATTAAATCATTTTCTTTTTCACGACCAATTATGGAGGTACCTTCAATAAAAATGCCTTTTGTTAAAATCAATGCATCTCCTGATTCGGCCCCTGAAGTAAGTACTAGTTTTTCTTTCTCTACCTCTCCAATTAAAGAACCAATAACAATTGGTCTATTAAGTCTCGGTGTAACTTCTGTGTGTCCTCCAATTACTGTTATTTCCATTGACTTACAGGTATTATGGATGTCATTAAAAATCTTTTCAATCATATTCCTTGTTGTAATATTAGATGGTAATAATATTGTTGATTGAAACCATTTTGGTTTAGCTCCTGTACATACTAGATCATTAACATTTATTATTACTGCATAATATCCTATCTCCTCAGTTGTAAAGGTAATTGGGTCAGTTTTTGCCACTAAATAATTTTTACCAGGTATATCAATAACTGCGGCATCTTCACCGATTTTAGAGCCCATTATTACCCTTTTATCTTGAATATCAATTTCTGAGAGCAGCTGGGCTAAAAAGTCATGTTTAAGCTTTCCAAGAGTGAACTTTTCATTAACTCTTTTCATTGGTATAGTCTCTTTAGGATTTCATGATTTATTAAAATTTTGTGTAATTATTCAGCTATTACAAATTTAAAATGATTGGATGCCATGAATTATCAGACCCTAAAATTTAAAATTCATTACTTACTTGATGATAATAAAAATAAATTAACTTAAATAAAAAGGAGTTTGAGTAAAATGGGATTTGCCAAAGCATTTTTATTTAGTATGCTAGCTCTAGTGGGTATAAATTTTATTTTTACTATAATATATTTTGCATTTGGACCAGGATTTAATATATTAATTTTTAATATTCAAACTTATCCACTAATGATTTTTTATTATTTATTCGGTTCAATAATCAGCTATCCTCATATAATTTTCGAGTGGACTATAGCACAACCCTTTTTTGGGGGCTTTGATTTACCAGATTTAATCTTGGGTATAGGATATTTAGTAGCTTCAATAATTGCGGCGATTCTTGCCGGAAAGTTCGGAGAAAGTAAAGGACAATGTTTTAGTGGATGGCTTTTAACTGCAGTTATCAGTACAGTTTTAGTAATTATTGGAGTATTATTTAGTAATTTTTTTAAAAATGAGTTATCTATCGTTTATGGATGGGCTTCTACTATTGATGTTCTTCTTATTAACATTATTATCAGTTGTGCAATAAACATATTATTTTATGGTTTTTTCGCAGTCCTCATATCAAAAACAGAATATTATTAACATTAATTCTAACTTTTAAATCCTTTTTTTTTATTTATATTGTATGATGAGACAATCAAATTGCTAATAGAATTCAATTATCTTAATCTTAATAACTTGAAATTTTGTTATATTTTTATAGTTAAATTTAAAGAACTTATTTGGAAGGGAAGCAAAATTTTCAATCTTACATTGGAGTTTGCCTTTACTATTCTAATTTTAATTAAAAATTAAATTTTGCATTCCTTCTTTTCTTTTTTTTTCCTTAAAAATTCAATTATTAGAAACTAAAGATGATATTAATGGGTTAATAAACAATTTCCTCTGAAATTAATATAAGTAAAATAATAGTATTAGTAAAATTAACCTATAAGGTCATTATTAGTATGAGTTCAGGAAAAATAGAACAAAATTTTTTTATGGATTTTCAAGATGGTTCACTTTTTAATGAATCTGTTATTAATTCTGAAGATGTTTTATATAAAAGTTATTTATCTCGATTAAAACCTTGTAAAGAAGGAACTCATAAAGACTTTTATAGTAAAAAGCGAAATTCCCTTGAAGATATTTTAAATAATCATTTTGATATGATACAAAAAATCGATGTCATTTTAAAATACTCTCAAGATCTAACTCAAAAACAAAAATATGAATATTGTAATAGTCAAAGATTTTTCATGAAACTCTATTTAAAAAATATCTCTGAAAAAATTTGATGGTAAATTTATTTATTCTCTGCTTGGTTTTCTAATTAGGATATTTTGAGATTTCATAAACTCCGAATAATCACATAAAAGTGAGATACTACGCGCAGCATCCCTTAATGATAAAAAATATAAAACTCTTTTTTTATGTAATAATTTTTTTGCGGAATTAAACCTTTTAGCTAGAACACTATCATCAGCTAGATTTGGTAAACAAAAAGCAAATGGTTTTAGCACAGAATCTCGTATTCCAATCATCCTATTAAAGACATGACGATAAATGTGATCTGGCCAGAGTGGAATAATGATAATATCAATATTAGGATCGTTAACTACAACTTCAATACATTTAGTAAAGACATCTAAGATGAACCCAGAAGCTCCTAAGTCAATAGGATTTTTAATGTTTACATTTACATCCGGTAAGATTTTGCCAATTTCCGATTGAGACCTAAAAGTTAATTCTGGTACCTGAAGATTGTGGGAAGCGAATATATCTGTTAAATTTACAGAGGATCCTCCTCCTGGGGTAATAATCCCAATATTTCTTCCTTTTGGAATATAATTTGGATATAATAATTCAAAAGTTTTAATGCTATTCCAAAATTCTTCATTATCTTTAACTAGGATTGTTCCAGTTTGATTTGCCATTGAGTTCCACAGTCGATTGTTCGAAGCTATAGCTCCTGTATGTGAAAAAGCGGCTCTTGAACCCTCTTTAGTATATCCTCCTTTCCATAAAATAACTGGTTTGATTTTTGTAGTTTTTCTAAGTTCTATAAATAATTCTTGGGCTGTTGCTGAACCAGTTGATTCTAAATATGCCGCAATAACAGAGGTTTTTGAATCTTGCCGAAAGAATTTCATAAAATCCACGCAATTTAAGTCTATTTGATTACCAAAACTAACGCCGTAACGATATCTTATATCTCTGTTATATCCAATATTAACTAATTGGGTTAAATGTCCTCCAGATTGCGACATGAAAGATACTCCTCCATGATTCCCTTTTTGAGAAGCAAAACTAAGAGCCATCCCAATTTCAGCATTCAAAGGTCCTAGACAATTAGGACCGACTATTCTTGTATTTGAATCTCTAATAATTCTTAAAAGTTCTTCCTCTAATTCTTTTCCTTTAGGATCCCCTGTCTCAGAAAATCCTGAAGCAAAGATAATTATCCATTTTATCTCTTTCTGAACACATTCTTTTAGTGCTTCTGGGATTGAATTTGTTTTCAATGAAATATATGCTGTATCAATAGGATATGGGACATCTAAAACAGAAGGATAGCATTTCCAATCCATTATTCTGTTGTATTTCGGGTTAATTGGATAAAAAGTATTTGCCCATATAGATTCCTTAAAAGCCGGTAGATACATCATTGAACCCAATCTTGAGCTCTCTGACGCACCTATAAAGGCAATATGTTGTGGGTAAAATAAAGAAGAAAGATCTTCAGATTCTTTTTTAAACTTATCCATTGACTTAATAAATTTAAAAATTTTTTAAAAACTTACTATTTAATCTATGGATTAAATCCAGATAATTAGGATGGAATTTTAAAAAACCAAATTTTTAATTCAATTTAAAATTAGACTACACATATAATTCATTTTCCTAAATAGAAAAAAAATCACACTAAAAAAATTGTTAAAAATGGCACGACCAAGCCCTTTAGAAGTATATGCACTTTTGGATAAAAGTAATTGTAAGGATTGCGGATATGATACTTGTATGGCTTTTGCGACTGATATTCTTGAAAGAAAAGTAAAAGTACAAGATTGTATTCATTTAATGCAGGATCCTAAACAAGCAAAAAATCGAGATAAACTTATAAAAATTATAACTCCTCCTCAAAAACCTATTATAATTGGAACAGGAGACAGAGCAGTTACAATTGGAGGAGAAGAAATTCTAATGCGCCATCAACTCACTTTTTATAATCAAACAGCAATTTTCATGGAAGTTGCTGATGATGATGCAGATTTAGAAGAAATTGTGAAATATCTCACAGAACTTAAGATAGAGAGAATTGGAGATGTACTTACACTAAATGGAATTGCTTTAAGGAATGTCTCTGGAGATGCTAATCAATTTAAATTAGCAGCAAAGAAAATTGCAGATAGTTCAAATCTTCCTATTATGTTATGTAGTTTGAATGCTGATATTTTATTAGGAGCAGCAGAAGTGATTAAGGATAGAAAACCCTTACTTTATGCTATTACAAAAAATACTTGGGAACAGATTGGAAAATTTGCAATTCAAAATAATTTACCTGTTGTTATAACTTCTAATAATTTAGATGATTTGATGTCATTAAGCACCACTCTACAAAAATTTGGTTTAAGAGAGATTGTTCTAGACTCAGGAACTTATTTTGGTTCTGGTAATCTATCTGTTACATATGATAATATCATGGAATTAAGAACTGCAGCAATAAATAAAAAAGATATAAACGCGTGTTGGCCAGTCATGGGAGTTCCAGCCGCTTATTGGAGTCAAGTAAAGATTGGAAATGATAAAGAGCTCTGGGAACATCAATATCAAGAAGTGATAATGGGTGCTATAATGGAATCAATAGATACAAATCTTATTGTTTTACATACTGGTCAGAAGAAAGAAGAAATCTGGGCTCTCTTAGCATTAATGACTTTACGCCAAAGTATATTTTCAGATCCAAGAATTTATCCTGCTGTCGATCCTGGTCTTTATAAGATTGGAGAACCAGATGCAATGGCCCCTATATTCGTTACAAGTAATTATCGTATGACTAAGATCCCTGTTGAACAAGATCTACAAGGTGGAAATTTAAATTGTTGGCTTTTAGTAGTTGATACAGAGGGAATAGGAATTGAAAGCGCAGTTGCGGGGGGTCAGTTTAATGCTGGAGGAATTGCAGAAGCAGTGAAAGAATTTGGAGCCTTTGATAAAGTTAATCATAGAATCTTAGTAATTCCTGGTATGGCTGCTCGTTTGAGCGGAGCTTTAGAAGATGAAGCTAATGCATTTGTAGTTGTGGGACCTAGAGACAGTTCTGGAATCCCTAAGTTTATGGATATTCAGTGGAAACCAGAAGAATTTATGAAGGAATATGAATCTTGGTCAAAAGAATAAGATAGATAAAATCTCTTAATTTTTTTCTCTTTTTAATACTGAGTTAATAGGATCATTTCTCAGTTTTAGATTAAAGAATATATCATATCAATATCTAATTCACTAACAGAATTGATTATTAATGCTTTTCCCACTTTTATGTCTTTTAATTGATTAGCTGAATGATGTCCTGTCAATACTCCTATAAATGGACAATTCAAATTATTGGAAAGCATCACATCCTTAGGATGGTCTCCAATGACAATAATTCTATATCCTGGATATTTTTCATTTATTATCTTCTTTAAAGTAGGGTCAAGTTTCCCTAATTCCTTTCTATCTTCTGTTTCTCCTAAGACAAAATCAAAAAATTTTTGGATATTTAAAATTTCAATGATTCTATTCGCCATTTCTTGTTTTTTGGAGGTTATAATACCTGTAGTGAAGGTTAATTTTTTCAATTCCTTTAGTTTAGATTCAATTCCTGGTAATAGATTTGCTTGATATATCCCTTTTTTTCCATAATATTCTCTAAAGGTTGAAATTAATTTTTCAGGATCTTGGTTCGTAATTTTAATAAACATTTCCCTTAAAGGAATACCAATCATAGTCTCTATTACCTGACTTTCCAATTTAGGAAAACTATGATAATTCAATGCATAATTAAATGAAGCTACAATACCCTCTCTGTTGTCTATCAGAGTATTATCTAAATCAAAACTTAAGATAAGATTTTTAGTTTTTTGATTGGTCATAATATATTTAATAACAATATTAATAAAATGTAAAGATAAAAGAAAAGAAGTTATATTAAAATTTGCTATTAAATTAAGTCTAAATATTGTATTTAAGTCATATGTATTGTTAGTAATGGATCTCCTAGAAATGTCATACCATATACTTCTTCCCAATGATTTAATGGAATAATTTCTGGTCCGTAAAACCAATCTTTAAAAGCTTCTCCAAAAATCTTTCCATCCCTTAGAGAATCATAAAATGGCTGATATAAACTCATCCCCCCTGATCTCGAACATCCTATTACAACTAACGCTTGTCCATCAAAAAGGTAATGCGTTCCTATATTATTATTTTCCATAAGATTTGTAGAGAAACAAGAATACAAATTAAAGAATAATGGTTGTGGTCCATTCATATATATTTGATGATAATTTAATATTCCATCCAATGGGTTATTTTGACTAACAATGGTAGCAATGCCAAATAATTGATCAGTACTATTACAATGAGCCATTACATGAACTAGTTCATAATTTGTAAAATTTGGATGAGTAAAATCTGAAATATTCGAAAGAAAGTTTACTGAATTTGTAAAGTCATTATTCCAATAATCATAATCAGATTCACATGTAAGATTATTACCTGTATAGGCAGTAAAATTGCTTATCCATTCATTTCTATAACTTGCCCACTCATCATCAATATATAATAGTGCTCTATGTGGTCTGTATGTAAGACCAATTCTTAGATTGTGATTTCGATAAAAATAATTATTTAACGAATTAATTGGATTAAAACCACCCTCAGATATTGTATATGGACTTATACGAGCTACCCAGATTTCTGGAAACCAGTCTGCTGTTCCATTATTGTGCTCAACATTATTATCAAACGCGCCTACATCATAATATCCATTCGTATTGACATCGCTCCAATAACCATCTAAATCCATTAGATAATAATCACATGAAAAATGACGATATATTCCTGGGCCTGGAGGAGAACTAGGAGGAGTAGTCCATGATTCCCAATACCTTGCTTTTGCATAGGGAAGTTTTCCTATTAAAATGGCACCTATTAATCCATTAGAATAACCTAATATCAAATGATTCTTAAGTTGAGTAACATTATTCGATGACCAATTGATCATATTTACATTATATCCTTGGGTTTCAATATCTTGTTTATATTGTGTAATATCAGAAGATATACTATTATAGATCGTTGAATTTACATAAATATGAACAAGATTTGATTGAGTAGGTTGCCTACCACTAAGATAAATCAAAGTAAATGGAATTGTCGCTCCGATAAAGATGCTAGAAAAGGCTAATACAATAAGAAATTTGTTGATTTTTTTCATACGTAATCCCTTTTTTAAAATTTGACTAATGAAATTATCTATTTTTTGCTAAATATTTTTATTATAGATATTTCAGAAATCTCTTTTTGAAAAGATCATAAAGATTTAATTTAATATATTTAAGTTTTTATAATAGGCTAAGAGAATTTTACAACTAAGTAAAAAATTAAAAGAATTAAATTACTTAATTTTAAATCCCTTGAAAAGTTTTAAAAGAAACATTATTTCTTCCGAGGATTCAATAATTCTCTGTAGATTGAAAGGAAAGTTATTTAATTCAACTTTTTTTCCTTCAGAAACTCTTTCAATCATTATTTTTATTATTTCCTTATACTTTTTTACAGTAGTTCCTTCAGATTCTATTTCAGAGATGACTTTCCAAGCTTTATCTAATTTACTATTTAAAATGCATGAAATTGAGGCTAAAACGTAACTTAGGACGATGTGAGAATATCCAATGTTCTTTAAATTTGCTGCTCGATAATAATAACGATATAGATTGTTTACCATTTCTCTTAGAAGGAAGTCTTTTGCGATATCAAGCTGTTCATAAAATTTTATACTTTCTAAAATCAAAGTAGCTGCTGTATAGAATTGTTTGTTCTTTAATCCTTCTTCAGCGATCTTATTTAAACCCCTTACAATTTGATTAAAAATACCAAATCTGTTGAATTCTAATTCCCCTTCAATTGCAATATCATAGGCATTTAAGTAACTTTCTGTAGATTCGTTAAAACTTCTAATCTTCCAGTAATTATCACCTGCTTCGATAAAGTTTTTATAAGCCATTTCAAAATTATTCATTTCTTTAAAAACATTTGCTCCATCAAAAAAATTCGCTGCAGCTTGGTTAAAATCTTCAATTTTTTTTGAAAAGTTACCTGCTAATACAAAACAAGATGCACCTTCAATAAGATTATTTTGTATATCTTGATAACATAATGCGGCACCTCGAAAATATCGCGCGATTTTATAGTAGTTCTCTTGTATTTTTTCTAATGTTTCTGCCAAGTTTATATATGCTCCTGCTTCTTTTTTAGAGAAATTTATGTATTGATCTTGCTTATCCAATATTTTATATAAATTTTTTAGAATCTGATAAATTTGAGCGAGAGTCAAATTATCATTTTTATCTTCAAATTTATCTGCTAAAGTAGAGAAGAATTCTACACCATCTAATATAATATCTTGTGATTTATTATAATCGTCTAGTTCTTCATAACAAGATCCAATTTGTTGATAAGAGAAAGATAACATGTCAAAATAATTATGAATTTTAGAAATATAGATAGCTTTTTCATAAAATTTTATAGCATTTTTGAAATCAAAGAATTTTAAGTATAAATCTGCTATATTTTGAAAGTTTTGTGCGATTTTTCTAGTTTCATTAAACTCTTTTAAAAGATCACTCTCTTGCTTTAAAAATTTTATACTGTTTTGAACATTTTTTTTCTCTGATTGATAATCTTTAAGTTTATCTCGGTAAATTTCTGCAATTCTTAAATATATTTCAGCTATTTCATGTAATTTAGCTTGAAGTTTATAATCTACAATTTGTTTTTTATACAATTCAATTATTTCATTGTATAATTTAAGAGCTTCGGAAAAATCAATACTTTCCATTATTTCAGCAACAGAAAAAAGAAATTCCCCCGATTCAAAAAATTCTCCAGATTGAGCGATCTCATTAGAAAAACTAATTGAGTCTGAAACCATTTCTTGTATTGTTTTATTTTTCTCTATTGGATCTTTGATTTGTTTTATTTTAGATTCATATTTTCTTAGTTTATCTAGAAACTCTGTGTATTCAAGGAATTCATCTTCTTCAATAATTTTATTATCTCCTCAAAAAAGTAAAGCTTATGTATAGAAATTAAAGTAAGAATAAAAAAAATTGGATTTTCATATAACTTTAAAAAAAATGTATCAATTGAAGTTTACACTAAGAAAATTACTGAACAACTAAAATAAATAAAAAGATACGTTTCGAAAACAAGAATTCACAGCATTTTAAAACAAATAATACTAAAGAAATAATATTAAATATTATTAGAAACATATAATAAGTAATTAAAGATATTTAATTGGTGTTTTTTCTAAAGTGAAGCAAATAAGCGATTTATTAGACACTGGATTGTATGAAACATTTAAACCAGAAAGAATGATGACAGTTGCCGATTTATTGAAAGAGCTCAACTTAGAAGATAAATATTTTGGAATTCTTGTAAATGGGAAAAAATCAACACCAGAAACGAAAATTGGCACAGAAGACGAGATTATAATACTTCCCCATATAGCAGGTGGTATTTAAAAAATAAACATTTTTTTGTAATCTTCTTAAAAAAATTTTATTTATTAAATCTAAATTACTTAATTTCAATTTTAAGTAAATCCTCTGCTAATATTGTGTTAGGAAAAATTTCTTTTGCTTCTTCTAGTAATATTAAAGCGTCAGATTGATATCGGGAGGAGATGTGAGTTAATATTAGTTGCTTAGCATTCATTTTTTTTGCATCATTAGCAGCATCTACAGATGTAGAATGTTTTTTCTCTTCAGCTATTTCTGCTAATGATTTAGCAAACGTGGCTTCATGAATTAAAATATCTGAGTCTTTTCCTAAATGTATTAAAGATTCACAAGGTTTCAAATCTCCAGAGTAAGTTATTTTTCTTCCTAATCTCTTAGGCCCAACAATTCCTTCCTTAACTGGATCAATCAATTTACCATTGAATTCAATAACATGTCCTTCTTGTAACTTTTTCCAAAGATTACTTTCTGGGATACCTAGATTTCTGGCACGTTCAGGAATGAATTTGCCATATCGTGGTTTTTCAATAAAGGCATATGCAAAAGTAATTACAGAATGTTCTACTAAAGCATAATTTATTGAAAAATACTTTGAATCAAAAATAAGGTTATTACTTATCTTTGTTATCTTATTTGGTATTTCAGAATCTAGGCCCTCAAACTCAATTAATTTTTGATTTTGATGATCAATTTCTATAACCTTAATAGGATAATTAGCTTTTAAACCAAGAATTTTTCTATGAATATATAAATAAAGAAAAAGATTTCTAGGTCCAAAGATCATCATAGGTGCTGTTCTTTCATTTAAACTTAAACGAAATAAGAATCCTGGAAGACCTATAATGTGATCTCCATGAAAATGAGAGATAAAGATTTCTAATGGTTTATTAAACTTTAGTCCAGCTTCAGCAAATTTACGCTGGAAGTCTTCTCCACAGTCAAAAAGCAAAATCTGATGTTTATATCTTAAAGCAACACTTGAAAGGTTTCTTTCTTTGTGAGGAGTTGCTGCAGCACTACCTAAAATAATAAGCTCCATTTTAATAAGTTAAAATCCTTTTTCGTAACTGCCCTATTTCTACTTTTTGTTCATTATTCAGTTTTTCTAAGTTTTCAACTCGATTTTTAAGCTCTCTGATTCGCAAATCCAAGTTAGGATCTTCTCTTATAGGTTGAATTTGAGTTTGAGTATTTAAACTATCTAATTGTCGTTGTAAATCATCAAGTTTTTCATCTTTCAATCTCAATTGATTTTCTAATTGTCTATATTTTGTCTTAATTTGTACTGCTTCATTTTTAATTGTTTCAATTTCTTCTTCCTTTGTTTTAAGTTGTTTTTGAAGAAAGATTACCTTCTCCATTTGAATTTTAAATTTTCCTTCTAAATCGTTCTGTGGTACCTCTGATTGTACAGGTTTTCTTCCTTGATATTTTTTGAGTTCAGCTTCAAGTGATTGTATTCGTACTTTAGCTTTGTTTAATTTATTTTGGAGATCATCTTTCAGCGTTTCCATCATATCACTTGATAATATATCATCTTGCTCAATATTTGCAGCAATTTCCGCTGTTTGTAAAGAAATAATTTCTTTCTTCAATTCTTTAATTTCTTTGTCTTTTTCTTTTAATAGGTCTTTTTGATCATTGATTTCGGTTTTAACGTCTTTTTCTTTTATATTTTCTTTTTCATACTTTTTAGTTTTTTTATCTGATTTTTCAATTTTTTGCTGTAATTCTTTTATATATTTTTTAGATTTCGTTAACTGCATCTGAAGATCTTCTATTAATTCCTTTGTAATTGAATCGTTGTTTTTATCTCTAACTTCCATACTAGACTTTTCAATTTTTTGTTTTAAAGCTAAATTTTCTGATTTTAAAAGTTCAATCTCTCTTTCCTTTTGACTTAGTTGTTTTCTAATTTCTTCAGTACCAAGATTTTGAAATCTTAATTTATTAATTATTGAGCGTTGAGAATTAACTTTTTCTTGGAGTTCTTTTACTAGCACATTAAGTGGAGATTTACTTCTCAAATCTTCAACTCTAATAACCGAAGATTCACTCTGCAGAGATTTTATTCTTTCTAATTCTTGTTGAAGTTGTATTTTCTCTTTTCTTAAATACCCCATATTATTCTTTAATTCTCTTATTTGTCGGTCTTTTTCATCGAGTTCAATAGCCAATTTTGAATCTGCTAATTGTTGTTTCCTTTTTTTATTTTTTGCATCTTCTTCTGGAATTAACGCATCTAATCTTATAATATTATCTTCAAGTTCTTCTATTCTATCAAGCAAACTATGGATCTCAATTTCTTTTTTATTAAGTTCTGCCTCTAAATCACTAATACGGGCTTTTAATACATCTTCAGACATTAAAGAAAATCACCTATATATTAGAATAATACATTTTTAGAAATTAAAATTTAACTTATCAATCCCCTCTCCATCTTAATTTATCAGCAAAATAAAAATATTTAATACAAACTAAAATCCTTTACTGAAAATTTATTGATTTTCTTAATTATTGGAAAAAGGCTTAAGAAATTAAAAATCATAAATATTAAAAACAAAAATATGAAAAAAGTGAAGGGTATGGATAATGGAGGTAAATAAACTTGTTCAAATAAAAATAAAGAATTTATCATCATGCCAATTCCCAAACTTAAGAGTAAAGATGGAATTAAGACGAAGAGTGACTCTATAAAAAGAATTTTTTTCAAGGATCGAGTTTTTGAACCAATAGCACGCATAATAAGAAAATCTTGAGCTTTTTCCATTATTCCTGATTTTTGATAATTATATAATGATAAAATCGCAATAATTGAAATCACTAAAATTAATAGGATTGGATATACAGACAAAAAGCTTACAAAAGTTAAATTTTGATGGAATACTTGATCTAATCTTAAATAGGTAAAATCTGCTCCGAGTGAGTTCGTAACATTTCCAATTATTTCGTATATTTCTTGAGATGTTCCACTACTTAACTTTAACAGTATTAAATTGACCTTATCATTATCTAGATTTAATATATTCCTAGATTCATTAATACTGACATATCCGCACCATCCAGAATAAAAACTATCAATAACCACTCCAGCAATATGGAAGGTCTTACTAAGCCCAATAAGTTCTAAGCTTTGATCTAATGGAAATTCGAATAAGTTGTGAGCTAATCCATCCCCAATAGTCATATTATCAAAAGCATCTTCCTGCGTAAAAAATCTTCCTTTAATCTCAAAATCTTGAATAATATTTTCAGGATTTACACCAATAATAGGGATATTTCCTTCTCTATTTTCACCCACAATTACGTAGGAGCCATCTTCAGTAATATGAATTCCCGGTTTTTCTTGAACATCACAGAAATATATGATCCTTTCGTCTATTTCTTCAATTTCTTCAATACTGTTCAGATCATTTACATCACTTAAGTTAAAGAAGTATTTTGACTCTGTAAAATTTATATTCGTTCCATCAATTAAAAGAGTAGGGTCAGAAAACATCTTATACATTAAAGAATAGTTATAAACAACATCTTTATGTCCTAATATTACTATATTTTCATTTTGTGATTTATTTATCCACTCTCGGGAGGAAAAATTTAATACAATAGTACCCAAGCCTAATGTAAATATCAATAATCCTATAAGAGAAAAAAGAATTAAATACCTCTTGAATTCACCTTTTTTCCTCATTGTATTAACAACGGCTATTTTAATATTAAATCCAATTGAAGTTAACCATTTTGGTATAAATACTAAAGGTTTTTTAGCATTGTAATTATATGGAATATCTTTAGAGAAAGCATGGATTATCTTCTGCTTCCCTATTTTCCTTATTAGATAACCTCCTACAAAAAAGATACCTAATATACAAGAAAAAAAAATAAAGGGAGTATAAACAAAATCAATTTGTACTAAAATAGGGAAATTGAATAAAATCATAATTAAGCTAAATATTCCAAATACTATTAATCCTAAAATTAACCCTAATAAGAAACCAATAAAAAATAAAATATAAACTTCAAGTAAGTAAAAGCTATATAATTTCTGGGGGAGAGTTCCTAAGGATTTCATAATTGCAATATCCTTTTTTTTGGAAATGATTAATGTAGTAGTTACAGCAAGTATTATTCCAATAGTTAATACAATCAATAAGACCTGAATAAGGCTATTAAACTGTCTATAGGATAGACTGATTCCCCCTGAAAAGTAATATTTGTTAAGAAATGAAGGTTGAATAAAGATATTCATGCCTATTGATGAAGTAAAGTATATCAAAAACTCTGTAAAAGCAACCATTATTATAATCATAAATAGAAATGGATAATTCGATTGCCGTTTCCGATATAAGTCCTTCAATGCAAAATCAAATGATGACATATGGTTTTTTAATCTCTACTCAAATTTTCTTATTATTTCTTCATTTACAATTTTACCATCGTCAAACGAGAGAATTTTATCCGCTAAATTTATTAAATAATCATCATGTGTGGCGATTATGATAGTATTAATATCATCTTTTAACTCTTTAAAAAGATCTCTAATAAATTGACTAGTTTTCTTATCCAGATTGGCTGTAGGCTCATCAGCCAATATCATTGGAGGATTGTTTGCTAAAGCTCTTGCTATTGCAACTCTTTGTTGTTCTCCAGCAGAAAGTTGAAAAGGTAAATGTTCTCTTCGATCGGAAAGACTCATTTTTTTTAATAGTTCTTCTGCACGATTTCTCTGGTCTTTAAAAGTTACTCCTGCAAGATTCATTGGAAACATTACATTTTCTTCAGCCGTGAGAGTACTAATAAGATTATAATTCTGAAAAATAAAACCAGTATTTAAGAGCCTCCATGTTGTTAGTGATTCTTCTTTCATATCTGATATTTTTACTCCATAAGAATATATTATTCCACTATTAGGTGTATCCAAACCTCCTAATAGATTTAATAATGTTGTTTTACCAGCACCACTAGGGCCTTTAATAACTAAAAACTCTCCATTACGAATTGATAATGAAACGTTATCAACAGCACGAACGATAAAATTACCAATTTCATAATCCTTAAATAATCCTTCACAAATAATTGCATATTTTGCTGTTATTTCTTTCAGAAAATCAACTTTTGGAATAGTTTTATCTACTTCTACAGAAATTTCTTGCTCATTATTCTTATAAGAATTATCTTTATCTGGCACGAAATGTATAATTATTATTTATTTAAATCTTTAGTGTCATAGTTAGCTATTTGTATTGATAATCTGTAGATTATCCTATTGGTAATAGAATTTTTAGAAAATTATATTTATGCATTAAATTTATTTTTCTTCATTATTTTAATATCTCTGCGATTCCTAAATTAAGTTTAAATATTAAAGTATCATAATTATACAATAGAGGGAAGATTGAGAAAACACAAATAATATCCCCTAAGGAAAATAGGGATTCCCTTTTTCGTGGAATTTCCTAATTAAAATGGTAACTATACTGAATTTTGCAAAATCTTAAACAAACCTGTTAAGATTTTGACTATTTCTCATCTCCCTCTCTCTTTTTCTTAATTTTTGATTTTTATAAGTTTTGAATTAAAGACTTCTTTATTAAAATAAGATTTAAAGGAGAAATTTAATTTATTTTAATATTAAAAACCATTTACATATTGTATAGAAAGGAGAGATTTGTGGATTTTGAAAAATTAACTGAATTAGTAATTGAATTGGAAGTAGATGATATTGCTGATGCAGTGAAAGAAGCATTAGATGAAGGGAAGGATCCATTTAAGATATTAAATTCCTTAACAATAGGGATGGATGAAGTAGGACGTCGTTATGAAGAAAAGGAATACTATTTAACAGAACTTGTTCTAGCTGGAGAAACGATGAAAGAAGCTTTTAATATTTTGAAACCCATTTTAGCTGCGTCAGATAAATCGGAGGATAAAGTGAAAATAATTATTGGTACAGTTAAGGGAGATAACCATGATATAGGGAAAAATATATTAGGTTCTCTTCTCTTAAGTTCCGGTTTTGAATTGTATGACTTAGGGATGGATGTTAATGAAAACACAATAGTTGAAAAAGTAAAAGAAACAGGAGCTAGTATAGTCGCTTTAAGTTCTTTATTAACTATGACTGTAGAACATATAAAAGTTGTTCATGAAGCTTTGAAGGTAGCAGGAATTCGTGATAAAGTTAAATTGATTGTTGGAGGAGCCCCTTTAAATATGGAGCTTGCAAAAAAACTTGGAGCGGATGATTTTGCTGATGACGCAGTAGATGGAGTGAAACATATCAAAAAACTTGCAGGAATAGAATGAGCTTTTTCTCCTCTATTTGAATTTTTACTTTATCTCAAACATTTTTAATGATGTTCCTTCAAGAATTTATAAATTATAAACACATTTTTCTATATATTTTATACATCTTTCTTAATAATTATTAATGAATATTAAATTATAATCAGAAGATTTATACGTTTTTTGAATCGTTAATATCTCAAGGAATAAGTTATAATAGAATCCTTTCAAAGAGGTTTTTAAACTGAATAATGAGGAATCTGAAGAATTTGAAATTGAAAGTGAACTAGATACCCGTGGTTTATATTGCCCAGAACCTTTATTTGAAGTTAGAAATTTAAGTGAAACTCTAAATGTAGGACAATATTTTAAGGTTTTTGCTGATGATCCGGCAGCAGAAGAAGATCTTAAAAGATGGGCTAAAAGAACTGATACAAAAATCGTGGAATTTAATAAAGATGGTAATGATTTAATTTTTATATTTAAGAAAATGAAATGAAAAAAGGGAAAAAAATGAGTGTCTATTTAGATTACCAAGCAGCTAAACCAGTAGATCCTCGTGTTTTTGAAGCTATGAAACCTTACTTTACCAAAGAATTTGGTAATCCTTCCTCATTACATAATTATGGATATCGTGCTACTAATGCTTTAGATAATGCTCGTTTTAAAATTGCCGAGTTTATTAATGCTCCAGATCCAGATAATATTCTTTTTACTTCTGGTGCTACTGAATCAAATAATTTAGGAATAATTGGTGGAGCTTTGCGAAATAAGAGAAAAGGAAATCACATTATTATTTCAGAGATAGAGCACATATCGATATTGAATATTGGGAAATATTTAGAGCAACAAGGGTTTAAGGTTAGTCGAGTCCCAGTGGATAGATTTGGGATCATTAATCTCAGCAAGTTAGAACGGTTAATTACTAATAATACCATTTTAATTTCGATTTCAACAGCTAGTAATGAAATAGGTTCCGTTCAGCCTATAGAAGAAATTGCAGAAATCGCTCAAAAGAATAATATTTGGTTTCATTCTGATGCCGTAGCTAGTGAATGTTCTATACCTATCGATGTACAAAAAGTACCCTTTGATTTATTGACCTTGTCTTCGAATGATATATATGGACCAAGGGGAGTAGGGGCTTTATACCTTAAGAAAGGCGTGAGAGTCAATCCCATTATTATTGGAGGCGGTCAAGAAAGGGGAATGAGGTCTGGATCTGAAAATATGCCTGGTATAATAGGTTTTGCTATGGCAGCTGAAATAATGAAAGCTGAAATGAAGGAAGAAGCTGCAAGATTAAAAGTATTAAGGGATAAATTAATTACTGAGGTCTTGAAAATACCTAAGGCGTATTTAAATGGGCATCCCGAGAAAAGGACGCCCCATAATGCTAATTTCCGGTTTGATTATATTGAAGGAGAATCTTTATTATTATCTTTAAAAGATGAGAAAGTGGAAGTAGCAACAGGTTCTGCTTGTTCTTCAAGGACTCTTGAACCATCTCATACACTAATCTCGTGCGGTCTTTTACATGAGGAAGCACATGGGAGCTTATTATTAACCTTAGGTAGATTTACACAAGAAGAACATATTGGTAAAATTATAGAGGTATTACCCAGAATAGTAAGAAGATTGAGAATTTTATCACCCCTAACACCTTCAGATTTATTAAAACAACTAAAAGAGGAGGAAAATTAAATGAGTGTACATAAATATAGTGAAAAAGTATTGGATCATTTTCGGAATCCACGAAATGTTGGGTCAATCGAAAATCCAGATGGTTATGGAAAGGTAGGAAATCCAGTTTGTGGAGATTTGATGGAAATTTTTATAAAAGTTGGTAAAAATGATAAAGGAGAAGATATCATAGATGATATCAAATTTAGAACATTTGGATGTGGTTCTGCAGTATCAACTTCATCAATGGTAACTGAAATGGCAAAGGGAATGAAGCTTGATGACGCGTATAATATTACAAGATCTGATGTTGCAGAAGAATTAGATGGACTTCCCCCAATTAAAATGCA
>Ga0209427_10001164_pt1 | contig 29817 bp, 27 predicted proteins | sample DeeMarSWOR136_30_FD_187465 | JGI IMG/M metagenome (GOLD analysis project Ga0209427, IMG submission 187465) | Marine sediment microbial communities from White Oak River estuary, North Carolina - WOR-1-36_30 (SPAdes) (version 2) | ecosystem: Environmental > Aquatic > Marine > Intertidal zone >...
ATGGGATGGTACTGATGCGCGTGGTTTAAAGTGTGCATCTGGTATCTACTTTGTGAAATTCGCAGCCGGTGATTACGTGTCTACGAAAAAGGCAGTACTATTGAAATAATATCAATAAAGGCCGGGGGGATTCATCCCCCCGGCCCAAACCATGGTAAAATCAATAAACAAACTAAAACTCTGCTGGCTTGGTAGAAGTAATCTATCTAAAGAATGTTTTCGTGTGCTTAAAAATAAGGGCATTGGCGGTGCGAATCGTTTCATAAAATGGTTAAATTTTGTAGTCGACAATGAACGACTATTAGAACATGATGAAAAAGGTGTAATTCACTTCTTCATCCCACCAATACCATCGAAACCATTTGCCCGCATTATACAGTCATATAATGATAGCTATGTTCTCGAAATAAAAAAAATCCCTCTGCACAATGTCCTAATCTCCACTACCAGAAAATGCCCTTTCGATTGCTGGTATTGCAGCGCAATCAATACGCCTGAAAATGATATAGAAATGGATGATATCGAAAAAATAATTGCGATTCTAAAAAAATGGAACGTATGTATCATCGGGTTTACTGGTGGAGAACCGCTACTCCGTACAGACACTGACGAAATCATACGCAAATACGCTGATCAATTCACTTTTACGATATTCACCTCAGGCTACGGGCTAAACCGTGCACGTGCACAAAAACTAAAGGGATACGGTCTATTTTACATCGCAATTAGCCTTGATGATTTTGACAAGCAAAGACACGACGCAGCACGAGGCAGCAAGGGTGCTTTCGAAATTTCTATTGAAGCAATAAATAATGCCAAAGAAGCTGGACTCTATACTGTAGTACAGAGTGTGATAACGAAATCTATGTTAAGTAATGGTCGAATCTGGAAATTCCTAAAATTCGTTAAAGAACTCGATGTGAATGAGTTGCTATTATTAGAACCACTCGGTACAGGGAAGCTTTTCACGTGTCGTAATGATGTTTTCTTAAACGAAGAAGAACATGAACAACTGAAGTTGCTTCATAATGTTGCAAAGAAAAATCCTGCATTGCCAAAAATCTATTCTTTTGCAAACGTTGAAGACTCAACTAGATTCGGATGCGGTGCAGGAATAGAGCATTCGTATATTGATACAGAAGGTAATTTCTGGCCCTGTAATTTTCTACCTCTGTCAGTTGGCAATATTCTTGAAGAACCAGATGATGTTTATCATAGGCTGGAACGATATTTCAGTAAACCATGCACCTACTGTATACTTATGGCAGAAAGAGAAAAGCTACAAGCATTATTCAGTGGAGCATTACCAGTTCCTTTTGAAAAATCAAAGGACTTTCTTGAAGCGCGACTGAACCGCATAAGAAGAGATGGAAAACCCAACTTTTATGAACTCCTGGAAGGGAAATAAATATGACAAAATATGGCAGCAAAATTATATCAATCGGTTATTATGTTCCCGAAAAAATCGTAAAGGTAAAAGATATAGAAAAAAAACTGAAGTTCAAAGAAAAGCTTGGTGTACCATATGGTATCTTGGAGAGATTAACAGGCTGTCGAGAACACCACGAGGCCTCTCCCGATGTCGACGCTTCTGATTTAGCAGTAAAGGCAAGCGAGGCAGCGATTAAGCAGGCTAACATATCTGTCAAAGATATTGATCTAATTATCTTTGCCGCGTGTTGCCAGGATGTAACTGAACCAGCAACTGCTAATATAATACAAGAAAAACTCGGGGCCACAGGAGCCCATGTATTTGATGTAAAAAATGCATGTAATTCATTTATTAATAGCATGGATATAGCTGACTCATTGATCTCAACTGGTAAAGCGAAAACCGTACTTATTGCTGCTGGTGAAGTCGCCTCAAAATATATTGATTGGAATATAGAAAAAAAAGAAGATTTGGATTTGAAGGCATCAGGACTGACACTCGGTGACGGAGGCGGTGCAGCAATAATGACAAAGAGCAATGCAAATGAAAGTGGGTTAAAGGCAAGTCACTTCACCTCAGACGGCACGCAGTGGCGTTTGGCAGTGATCTATGGTGGCGGCACTATGTACCCACGCGATCCGAAGCAATGTTATTTTTTGTCTGACAGTGTTAAGATTATTGGACTCGCGTTTGAGAGAATCCCAGCAATAATGATAAAAGTGATTGAAGATGCCGGTTGGAAACCAAAGGATGTAGATCTTGTTGTGCCCCATCAGGTTACAGTCAAAATCATCAAGGATATTATGAATCAAGTAAAAATACCTTTTGAGCGGGCAATAGTAACCGTCGACCGTTACGGAAATAGTGCGGCAACGACCATTCCTATCGCCTTAGCTACAGCGCTGGAATCAGGGAGAGTGAAACCGGGTTCGAAAATCCTCTTGGTAGGCGGTGCATCAGGATTTTCAGTTGGCGTAATTGGAATGGTGTGGTAATGTGTCGAAGCCTTCACTAATGCCCCTCCCCATTTTTTAATCTCCATGGCAAAAATAATAAATAAATTAAGGCTAGGTTATTTAGGCAAAAGGAATTTTTTTGACGAGTATTTTAGATTATTTAAATATGGAGGGCTAAACAGTGCTAATCGTTTTGCAAAAATGTTATATAATGCAATCAAAACCGAACGACTAATAGAGCATGATAACAAAGGCATCGTTCACTTTTTTATACCTCCAATACCATCGCAATCATTTGCACGCCACATACGCACTTATGCTGACAGTATAATTCTAAAACAGAAAACCCAGCATTTGTGTGATGTTCTTATCTCTACCACAAGGAAATGTCCATATGATTGCTGGTATTGTAGTGCGATCAATACACCTTACGGAGAAATTAAAATAGAAGATATCGAGAAAATAATCTGTATTCTAAAAGAATGGGGTACAAGCACCATCGGTTTCACTGGTGGAGAACCACTACTACGCACTGACACTGATGAAATAATTCGACGATATTCCGATGAATTTACTTTCATCATCTTCACTTCCGGACATGGATTAAATCTACTAAGAGCCAAAAACCTGAAGGAATGTGGACTATTCTACATCGCGATAAGTCTGGACAGTTACGACAAAGCTGAAAATGATAAGGCGCGTGGTGTCAAAGGGGCTTACGAACATTCCATCGATGCGATAAAAAACGCCAAGAAAGCCGGACTCTATACGATTATCCAAAGCGTCGTTACAAAATCCATGCTCGCAAATAGACGAATATTGAAATTCATTGATTTTGTAAAAGAACTCGACGTTGAAGAATTACTTCTATTAGAACCTTTGGGTACCGGGAGAATCTTCAATTGTGACAATGAAGTATTTCTCAGCAAGAATGAGCACAACCAACTGAAAGTACTGCATGATGACGCAACAAAAAATATGGAGTTACCAAAAATCTATTCATTTGCTGACATGGAAGATCATACCAGATTGGGATGCGGTGCTGGCATCTACCATTCTTATATTGATGTTACCGGTGATTTATGGCCATGTAATTATCTTCCGATTTCGCTAGGCAATATCTTAAAAGAACCTAATACTGTTTATAAACGATTAAAAAAATATTTTAAAAAACCATGCAGCCATTGTATTCTGATGAAAGAAAGAAGAAATTTGCAAAAACTATCAGATGGCAAATTGCCTATTCCTTTTGAAAAGGCAGAAAGGTTGCTTGAAAAACATGCTAAGAGCATAAGCAATGAAGATATACCAAATTTTTACACATCAGTTGGGAGATATTATGACTAAGCAATATAATAGCAGAATTGTTTCAATTGGATATTATGTTCCAGGCAAAATAGTAAAAATCGAAGAAATAGAAAAAAGATTAAAGTTTAAAGAAAAACTCGGTTTACCATACGGCCTCATAGAGCGGCTTACTGGATGTCGAGAATACAGAGAAGGCCCGCCAGACACGAATGCGACGGACCTGGCAGTAGAAGCCAGTAAAAAAGCAATACAGCATGCACGTCAGGAAGGTATTTCAAGAGACGATATTGATTTAATCTTGTTCTGTTCCTGCTGCCAAGATATCTATGAACCAGCAACTGCCAATATTGTACAGGAAAAACTTGATATTTCAAATGCACAAGTCTTGGATGTGAAGAATGCGTGCAATTCTTTCATTAACGGTATCGATGTAGCTGACTCGATGATTGCAACAGGAAAAGCAAAGACAGCGCTCGTTACTACTGGCGAAGTATTATCAAAATATGGTGATAGGAATATAGCGAAACCAGAAGATTTTAAACCCCGGTTTGCCGGATTGACATTAGCTGATGGAGGAGGTGCCGCGGTAATTACCAGAAGTAAACCAGAAGAAGGTCGTATCATTGCAACATCGTTTGAATCCTACGGCACAGAATGGCGTTTGGGCGTTGTAATGGCTGGCGGTACAATGTACTGGCGAAAGCCAATCGTCGATCAAGGCTTGACATATTTTTTATCAGATAGTGAAAAAATACTCAAACTCGCCCTTAAAAAAATCCCACCAGTAATGTTAAAAGTACTGAAAGATGCAGGATGGCGTCGTGAAGATATTGATCTTGTGCTTGGGCATCAAGTAACAGTGAAGATAATTAAGGATATTTTAGATGCGGCAGGGATACCTTTCGAAAAAACAATTGTTACAGTTGACCGTTACGGTAATACAGCATCAGCAACCATCCCTATCACAATGGGTATTGCGCTGGAAATGGGAAGGTTGAAGCGAGGTATGAAACTCCTTTTAGTAGGTGGTGCATCGGGTTTTTCAGTTGGTGTACTCGCCCTTATATGGTGATGATTCGTCTGAATTGTTTAGTCTGTTGATAAGGTTGAATTCAATTTGATTTTGCGATAAACAAAACAGCAGTGCGAGATGTTTTCCTCTAATAATATCTCTGTATTCTATTCTTAATCGCTGTAATCAGGCCCTCGGATGATGCTCTTTATACACCTCTTTTAAATACTCCCGGTCAACGTGCGTATAAATCTGTGTCGTGGAGATATCTGCGTGTCCCAGAAGCTCTTGTACAGCTCTGAGATCTGCACCAGCTTCCAGGAGATGAGTAGCAAACGAGTGACGAAACATGTGCGGCGTTACTCTTTTTTTTATCCCAGATTTTATTCTATACTTGCGCAATATTTTAAGAAAACCTACCCTTGTCAGCTTTTTTCCGCGTGCGTTCAAGACAAGAAAAGATGAACATCTCTTTTTAATGATTGAGGGACGACCATGGGTAATATACTCGTCTAAGGCCCTTTCAGCCTGTTTGCCGAATGGAACAATCCGTTGCTTATTACCTTTACCAATGACATTAACCAACCCATTATCCATATCTAGATCGATTATTTTGAGGTCCAGTAATTCAGATATCCTCAACCCTGCTGCATACAATAATTCTAAGCACGCTCTATCCCTCAGAACAAGAGGTTTCTTGTCATCAGCCGCTTCAATAATGGCAGTAATCTCATCGATTGAGAGAATAGCGGGTAGTTTTCTGCCAACTTTAAGTGACTCTAACTCAGAAGCTGGATTTAAATCTATCCTCTTTTTATGAAGTAAGTACCGATAGAAGGCCTTTAGGCTAGAGATTTTACGATTTATAGATCTTGAACTTAGACCGGCATCGAAGAGTGCATGTATATAATTACGTAAATCTTTTACAGTGGATTCAACAAAATCCTTTTTCTGATACCCGAAAAATTGTTCTAATTGCCGCAAATCGTATATATAAGAACGAATTGTATTTAATTCATCACCTTGAGAAATTAAGTAATTTTCAAAATCCTTAATTATATGATTGGTTTCGTCGTTCACATTTCAACAACTAATGTACGTGCACAGTTGGTCAGATTTACGATCCTGCCACTATTATCTACATGGATAACATCCTCAAGTCTGATGCCAAATCCTTTACTAGGGTAGTAAAGTCCAGGTTCCACAGTAAATACATGTCCTCGTTCAATTCTATTTTTGTTTGTGCTCAATAGACCAAATGTCGGATTCTCATGAACATTCAACCCTAATCCGTGCCCAAGTGAATGGCAATATCCCTCCTGCGTTTTGGGTGTACTTAAGAACGTCCTGTGCCCTCTCTTCTCAAAGAAATTGCATAATGATTTTTCTATAGAACGACATCTTTTCCCTACTGCAAGCAGATCTATAACGTAATTTTGCGAATCTTTTACAATTTTATAAACCTCTTTTATCTCTTCGGGTGCACTTCCAAAACAGACAGTACGTGTGAAGTCATAGAAGTAACCACCGCCGAGTTCCTGTGGGAAAATATCAAAAACTATTGTTTTCCCAAGTTTAACTGCCTCACGATCGTTACCCGCATTATGAGGAATACCGGCATCCCTCCCTTGTGCAACAATCATGCCTGCTGTGTTAACAAAGCCATTTTCAAACAGTTCTTTCTGTAACATAGCTCTTAAATCACCGATGCGGAGATTCTTATTTCTCTTCTTCACTATGACATTTTTCTCAACCTTCATATTTCGAACGGTCTTGAGAAGATTATTAAAGGATCGCACAACCGCATGACCAATCTTCCTTATCCTGTCAACTTCTGCTTTATCTTTTGTCTCTCGAGCCATACTGATAATATCCTTCCCTGAGTCATAATGGATTTTTATTCTTTTACTAAATCTAATAAGTTGACGGAGATAATAATATCCTTGACCAAGTTGAGACCCACCATAAAATGCTACATTACCCCTTACATCTAAATCATCAAGTATTGCCTTTGTAAGAAAGGCGTTTGCCCTAGTTCTATCCTTATATTTCTCAAAAATCTTTTTTGTATCATATTTGTTAAAACTAACTAATCTATGATGACTCTTTAGGGCAACTTCACGCTCGATTGCAGAATGGATAACGTATGCTTGCCTCCCCCGTTTCTTTATGTAGCGTGCATTGATGTTTGCACCATTTAACAGATAAAAAAGATTAGCATCTTTGCTGGACTGCCCTTCAGCATATATCGCATCAATCTTCATTTTTTTCATTAATCTGTCTATATCTTTCTTCATTATATTACCTACCAGTAAATTACTTGATGAACCATGATGCTAATTTGAAAAAATTCTCCAAAATTACAGAACCAGCAGGATGTTTATCATCATAACGTTCAGGATGAAATTGCACCCCATATTTCGGCAACTTAGTGTGTTTAACAACTTCAATTGGACAGGTTGGCGAATCAGCAAGCACCATGAAGTCATAAGGTACATTTGTGATCATTTCTTCGTGTGATTCCATAACCAAGAATTTCTCTGGAAGTCCCTCGAAGATCTCATCTTCCTCGAGTTTATTAACCATATAGTAACCCTCTAATTTTTTGTCCATTGGCACAATTTCTTCACCATAAGTCATACAAATGAGTTGATGTCCAAAACAAATGCCCAAAACAGGTTTCTCTGTCCTTCTTATAAATTCAACTTCATTCATGTAGGCTTCAAAGATGCCGGGTTCATGCAGTTTACGCTGCGAACCAGAAAGGACTATCACATCAAAAAGCTTAAATTCTTCACTGCTGCTTATGGTACTGAAATCCTTCACCTCCACAGTATGAACAGTGGCATCACTGATAATCTTGTATAAATCTTCCATCTGAGGGGAATTGGGTGTATAATTATCTATTATTAATGTTCTCATCAATCACCTCAAAAAGTGCATCAACAAGTTTTTTTTCTCTTACACGTTTTATTTCTCTACCTTTTGCAAATACGATACCAGTATGTTTCCCACACGCGATACCAAAATCTGCTTCACGGGCTTCGCCGGGGCCATTGACTACACAGCCCATTACCGCAACTTTCATAAAATCGCTGTATGTATGTAATCGGCTTTCGACCGCCCTTGCAATCTTGCCAAGATTCACTTCACAGCGTCCACAAATCGGACAGCTTATAAGGATCGGATTCCGCTGCCGCAATCGAAGTGCGTTTAGTATTTCATAAGCAGCCACCACTTCCATTACTGGATCAGAGGTCAAAGATATACGTATCGTATCGCCAATGCCTTCATTCAGCAATATTCCGAGCCCTACAGCACTTTTTATTCCTCCGCGAAAACTAAGACCTGCCTCTGTAATACCGAGGTGGAGTGGATAATCATATTTTTTGTTGATCATTCTATAAACGGCAACAGTATCCATAACGTTTGCGCCCTTTGCAGAAATTACAATTTTATCAAAATTATTTTCCTTGAAGATCTTAAGAGAACTTTCCAAAGTCTCCATAATCGCCTCTGGTGTTGGATGTTTATATCTTTTCAAAATCGACTGCGGCAGTGAGCCAGAATTAACGCCAACTCTAATAGGTACATTAAAAGCCTTTGCTTTTTCTATCACTTTAATGAGTCTCAGATTATTGCCAATATTACCAGGATTAACTCTAATCTTATCCGCACCTGCATCAATTGCTTTAAGTGCTAAACGATAATCGAAATGTATATCTGCAACAATCGGTATAGATACCCGTTTCTTAATATACGTTAACGCCTCGGCATCAGTTCTATTCACAAGTGCCACACGGACTACTTCGCATCCTGCCCTCTGCATTCGTCTGATTTGATTAATCGTTTTCTTAAGATCTCTCGTTTTAGTTTTTGTCATAGATTGCACGACGATTGGGTTATTGGCACCAATTTTTACACTATCTACTTCAACCAATCTTTTCAATTTTCTCATTCGGTTTGCCTTTTTATTCGAACACCGAGACTGCGTAATTTGTGCTCAAACTTCTCGTAGCCGCGGTCTAAATGATATATCCTACGCACTACAGTTTTTCCTTTTGCCACAAGTCCGGCAAGCACCAATGCTGCAGAAGCGCGTAAATCTGAAGCCATCAACGTAGCACCGGATAATCTCTTCACTCCTTTAATAACAGCTGTATCACCTTCAATCGTAATTTTAGCGCCCATTCTCATAAGTTCAATAGCTTGCATGAAACGGTTTTCAAAAATCGTCTCTTTAATAGTGCTTGTACCAGATACAATTGATAAAAGCGCCATAAATTGTGATTGCATGTCGGTTGGAAATCCTGGGTAGGGTGCTACAAAAATATCAGTAGCATGCATTTCCTGCTTACCTGTTACCTCTGTCTCGTTCATATTGGTTTTTATCTGCACACCTATCTCTTCTAGCTTATCAAGTACGCTTTTTAAATGTTGTTGCTGACAGTTCCTCAGGGTTATATTTCCACGCGTTATTGCACCTGCCACTGCAAAGGTTCCAGCTTCAATACGATCTGGTATGATTCTATAGGTAACTTTCACAGAAGAAAATCGCCCCCGCACAGTAATGGTGTGAGTACCTTGTCCAGAAACACTACATCCAATGGTATTCAAAAAGTTAGCAACATCGACTACTTCGGGTTCGCAGGCTGCTGGTGAAATCTTTGTAATACCACGGGCACGAGCTGCAGCAATCATGACATTTATGGTTGCGCCAACCGATGTACCTTTCGGTCCTTGTATGTGTACTTCTTGACCACGTAATTTACGAACATGCGCATTAATGTAGCCATCCTCAATGTCGATATTTGTACCAAGTGCCTGCAATCCTTTTATATGCAGATCTATTGGCCTCGGACCTATAGCACACCCGCCAGGGAAACTAACCCGAGCTCTGTTCTCACGTGCGACAAGTGCTCCGAGCGCATAATATGATGCACGCATTTTTCTAACAATGTCATATGGCGCTTCAATTTTCCTTATCCTGGGGGTATGGATTCTTAAAGTATTTCGATTAAATTCTACATTCGCTCCAAGATATTCAATAAGTTCAATCATTGTCCTCACATCAACAAGATCGGGTACGTTCTCTAATATGACTTTTTTATCAGTTAGAATAGATGCTGCAATAATTGGCAGCGCTGAATTTTTTGCACCAGAAATGTCAACGGTACCAGTAAGTTTTTTCCCTCCTTCAATGACAAAACGCTGCATTGACATAAAAGATTATACCGAAATAATCAACCTTGTCAATCTCTGGACACTTTTGGATTCTTCGCCAACAACCATAATAGCATCAATCCGCACGAATCAGTCCCGTGTGACATTGATAAATCAGAAAGCGAAGTCATGGTTATCAGTATAACAGAGCATCAGGTTGTGAGAATCAGAATAACAGAAAACCAGTTATAATTAATGCCAGATATTCTGATGCCCCGATATCCTTCCTCCTGATGACCTGATAAACTGATACTCTAATTGACCGTCTTATTGTCGGTTATTCATCCCCTCCCAAATCTCGTAGCAAGTTCATCAAGCGTAACCCTTATGACTATCGGACGCCCATGCGGACATGTGTACGGATTTTCGCAAGCAAACAGATGATCAACAAGACTTTGCATTTCGTTGGCAGAAAGTTTTTGACCTGCTTTGATGGCACTACGGCAAGCAACAACCTTCGCAACCTCTTTCTTATCCTTTATCAAATTACCTAAACCATCAAGTTCCCTGAAAAGATCAACAAGAGATTCTCGACCGACTATTGCATCCGCAGGTAAACTGTCTATCACTATTGTACGAGATGAAAACTCTTTGAATTCTACTCCCAATTCTCGCAGGATCGATTTTGTTTTCTTATAAACTCGATACTCTTCTGGCGTAAGATCAAGAGTAATCGGAAATAGCAAACTCTGTGTTCCGTGCTTACCTTTCATTATGGATTCGTATATTATCCTCTCGTGGGCAACGTGCTGATCAACGATTATCAAACCCGATTTTGTCTGTGATAGAATATATGTATTATGAATCTGCCAAAACTCATCTGTATCTTTATCCGCAACTATATCTGCTTTTTCTTCTGGTGCATAAGGAACGACCGTCTCCTGTACAAAACGTGTATCTCGTTTTGTCTGTTTGTCTACTGCCGTGGCTGAATCTATTCGTCTGTAATCTACAATTGTTGTTTTTGTATAAATCTTCTTCTTTAACGCCTGAGCGAGAAGATCTAATATATATCTTTCATCTCTAAATTTAACTTCGTTCTTTGCTGGATGGATATTGATATCCACAAGTTTTGGTTCAACTTCAATATTAATAATAAATGCAGGCGGGTTCTTAGGATTCTGATAGGTACTAGTAATCGTTCGATAAACTCTTGAATATCGCACTGGTCGAGAGTTCACATATATATAGTGCATATGATGAACTGAAGAGAAGTCGGGACGCGAGCAAAATCCGCGAATGCGAACCCCACTTATGTTTACGTCAATGGCTAATAACACGTCAGCGAGACTGCGTGGAAACATTATACTAATACGCTTCTCAATCGAATCTACACCAGAGAGATCAACGATACTGCGACCATTTTCCGAGAGGCTGAAACTAACAGATGGACAAATCAATGCATATGTTCTCACGGTTTCAACTATGAGACGACGCTCCCACGCAGCAGATTTAAGAAACTTATGCCTTGCGGGAAGATTAAAAAAGAGATTAGATACCTTAACCCTTGTACCCCGCGGTCGTTGTGATTCAAATGTGCCCTTAATCGCACCACCTATAATCTCGATCCTCGTTCCTCTTACGCCATCTGATGTTTCCAATTCAAAATGTGATACCTGTGCAATACTTGCCAGTGCCTCACCACGAAATCCGTACGTATTGATTCTTTCAACATCGTCCAAATTACTAATCTTACTTGTGGTGTATCGCTCGGTAGCATGCACCGCATCATCCCTATCCATTCCTATACCATCATCATTCACCAAACACTTGTGTTTACCTCCATTTGTGACATCAATGTCAACCCGTGTTGTTTGTGCATCCAATGAATTCTCAACAAGTTCTTTGATAACTGAAACTGGTCTCAATATTACTTCACCAGCTGCAATCTTGCGTCTAACATCAGGTGGCAGAACCTTAATCCTGCTCATGGTGAATTCTTCTTCACCGCCTCAACATCTCTAGAGATGGCATCTCTTAGAGATCTATCATTTGAAAATTTTTCAATATCTCTTATGCGTTCAAGCAACTTCACTATCACCTTTTCTTTGTAGATACTACCAGAGAAATTAAGTATATGTACTTCCGACGCATCATGCCTACAGAACATTGCGCCAAGAAATACCTGATTATGAACAACTACTTCTACTTTGTAGACACCTTCAAGAGGTAATAATTTCGTTTTTGCAGTTCTGATATTTATTGTAGGAAACCCGAGTCTCGTACCTTTCCCTTTTCCTTTCACAACCTCGCCCGATATTGTATATTCCCTACCTAGAAGTCTGTTAGCAGCCTTAATATGGCCAAGCAGAAGAAGTTCACGGATACGCGTGCTTGATATCGTTCCTTCCTCTTCAACACGCGGTAAAATGTGCACCAAAAATTTGTTCTCTGCTAATCGTTTTAGCAGCTGTGCCGAACCCTCTCTATCCTTTCCAAAATGAAAATTTTCGCCAACAACCACATCATGTGGAGAAATTCTATCATCAATTATCTTCACAAAATCATCGGCTTTTAGTTGAGATAACCTTGAAGTGAATTTAAAATAGTAAACAAAATCAACACCCAATTCCTTGAATATTTTTTCTTTTTCATCTTTTAAGGTAAGATAGATAATAGGGGCCGAGGTTAAAACAAAAAAAGGCAAAGGAACAAAGGTTACTATACCAACTCTTCGCTCGGAACCTGCTATCTTCTTTGAATACCTAACGATCTCTTGATGCCCACGATGGACACCATCAAAACTGCCAACTCCACACACAGAATCTTTGGTTACAGGATGCAGCTTATCTACAAGTATCTTCATAAGGTCAACTATTATTGTCTAGGATCTCATTAATCCTTTTCGCCTGCGAAACATCATAATTTCCAATTCTCACCCTCCGTAAAGACATCAAAGTTGCGCCGCAACCCAAACGACTGCCAAAATCATGTGCGAGCGAACGAACGTAAACACCTTTACCAACAACCACACTGAATTTCACTTTTGGATCATCAAATTCTAGAATATGAAATGCTTTAATCGATACCTTTCTTCTTTTAGGTATCACATAAGTACCTTGTCGGCTCAATTGATATAATTTCTTGCCACCCTGTTTTATGGCTGAAAATCTCGGCGGCATCTGTTCAATCATACCAATAAATCCATCTGCAGTCTCACTCAACTTCTGCAATGAATAATTATGCGGTTTGCGAAGTTGCCCAACTGATACACCACTTATATCATATGTGTCTGTTGCCATACCTAATATGAGTTCACCTAAGTATTCTTTTTCGTAACTTTGCATTTCCTGAAATCTCTTTGTGGCTGCACCAATAAGAATAAGCAACAACCCGCTAGCAAATGGATCAAGCGTACCCGCATGACCAACTTTTTTATAAAAATGCTTCAAAATACGGACAATCTGAAAAGAACTAAAACCGACAGGTTTGTCTACTAACAAAATATTATCATGCATAGTGCATAATATATTAATTCAAAATCTTTCAGATTCTCGGAAATTTTTTGATACAAAAAAAGACGTGAAAATTCCTTTGTAATCCAATCTATTTCTTGCCAAGCTCACGAAGAAGCGCACTCAACATTTCCCGTTTTGCCGTATCAATATCTTTCTTCAATCTGATACCAGCAGCAGCACGATGACCACCACCACCGTATCTCCTTGCGAATTTATCAACATCTATGATTCCATCACTACGTAGACTGATACGTGTTGCGCCATGTTCCTCTCTTAAGAACAATGAAACTTTAACATCTTCAATCGCTTGGAGAAAAGAAACAAAGTTTTCTGAATCTGCCATGTTTGCATCGCCGCTTTTTAGCATATCCTGTGTGAGCCACATTACACCAACACCATGTTTGATTTTAATGGTTTTCAAAACCCTGCTCAATAACAACGTACCATCAAGTGTTTTCTCGTTCAAGTTCTTCACAAGCTGTCCTGGTCTCACCCCCAAAGAAATCAGTTCAGCCGCCACTTTCAACGAAGATGCAGTCGTATTAGAATAAACAAATCCACCTGTATCCATGTATATACCACTGTATAATATTTCAGCAAGATATCTATCGAATTTAATTCGTAATTTCTTAAATAAGTCGTAAATAATTTCACATGAAGAAGAGGCCTTCTCCCTCACTATCTGTAACTCGCCAAACGCATCATTACTCTTATGATGGTCAATATTGACAATGACCTTGGAATGTAATTGCGCAGATGTCAGAGAATCAGCGTCTGGGAAAATTCTAATCATCCCTGCTGAATCCACAGCAATCAGCAAATCACATGGGGGCAGCGTTCTTACGAATCTCCATTTTCTTAGAAGGAAACGGTATTTTGATGGAATCGGGGAATAACAAAAAAGTGTCGGCTTTCTTCTTTTATATCTTCTTACTAAATATGCACAACCAAGTGCTGCAGAAATGCCATCACAGTCCGGATCAATGTGCGTAGCAATTACAGTCCGTCTACTCTGTTTTATTATTCTTACTAATTTTCTCAAATAATCCATCTATTTTTATTCCATACTCATAACTATCATCAATTTCAAAAGTCAAATCAGGAATATACCTCAATCTAACGCGCTGCGCAAGACTACTTCTGATATAGCCTTTCGCCTTACTTAATATACCAAGACTCTTGGTTTTATTATCAAGGCTAGAAAAATAAACTATAGCTTTTTTCAAATCAGCGCTCACAACAACATGTGTTACAGTAATGAAACCGAGTCTTGGATCCTTCATGTCCTGTGTAACTATATTGGATATCTCCCTTGCCAACACTGATGCTAACCGATCTTTTCTCATTATGTAATCTGTATTTTGCAGTCTAATAATGATACCGAATGTATCCTATCTAGAAAGTCGATAATCGTCTTCATCGTTGAATCAACCACTGACTTGTCATTACCACATATCACTATGCCTAACTGGGCCCTCTGCCACAATGACAAATCACCAAACTCGCAAACTGAAATATTGTAATTATTTCTTAGTCTTTCCTTTAAGCTCTTAATGACTCTTCTCTTCTCTTTAAGTGAATGTGAGTTCTCGATATGCAGATCTAATTCGCATTGAGCTACAAAAAATCTACTTTCTGTCATCTGTCTCCGCTATCTCCTCTATCTTATAAAACTGAATGGTATCACCTCGTTGTATATCTCCTCCATTCTCGAGACCGACACCACATTCGTAACCAGCGATAACCTCTTTAACGTCTTCTTTGAATCTTTTCAAAGAAACAACCTTGGTTGTTAAAATTTCTTTCCCCTCCCTTATGATACGTACAACAGCGTTCCTGATTACCTTGCCATCCTTCACGTAACAACCTGCTACGGGTCCTAGTTTGGGAATACTAAATACCTCTCGCACTTCGGCCTCACCAATGAGTATCTCTTGAAGTTTTGGCTCTAACATACCCAACATAGCAGATCTTAAATCATCCAGTGCTTCATAAATTAATCGGTATGTACGAATTTCCACTCCTTCACGTTCAGCAGATTCGAGCGCATTGGTATCCGGACCAACATGGAATCCAACACAAATCGAGCCAGTGACTTCAGCTAAAAGAATATCTGAAACGTTTATCTTACCAACACCTTTATGAACAACTCTGATAGAAACGTCTTTTGTGCTTAATTCGTTCAACTTCTCATCAAGTGCTTCAACTGATCCAGCAGAATCTGCTTTTATAATGACTTTCAGCTCTTTCACTTCACCAGTTTTAATCTTTTCCTGTAGGTCAAGAAGCGTTACTTTTGATTTCGCCCTCAATTTTCGATTTCTCTCCATAAGTTGTCTTTGATAAGAAAGTTCCCTAGCTCGTCTTTCATTGTCGACGGTTAGAAAAATTTCACCAGCCTGTGGCAACCCACTGAATCCCAAAACCAACACTGGTCTTGAAGGACCTGCGCTTTCAATCTTTTTCATCTTTTCATCCAACAATTCCCTAACTCTCCCAAAATGCGATCCACATACAAAAGGATCACCTTTGTGAAGTTCACCTTCTTGCACGAGAATTGTCGAAACATTACCTTTTCCTCGATCAAGCCGGGCTTCAATGACAACTCCCTTTGCATTTTTCTTGACAGGAGCTTTTAATTTAAGTTCTTCAGCCTTAACCAGAATTGCATCGAGCAAGTCAAGTATCCCCTTCGATTTCAGGGCCGATGTTTCAACACAAATCGATTTGCCACCAAATTCTTCTATAACAACATTCGCTTTAGCAAGTTGCGTTTTTACTAAATTGACATTAGCTGCAGGTAAATCAATCTTATTTATGCACACAATTATTGGTACATTTGCTGCACGTGCGTGATCAATGGCTTCAACAGTCTGCGGCATTACTCCGTCATCAGCAGCAACGACGAGAATAACGATATCAGTGACCTGAGCACCTCTTGCCCTCATTGCAGTAAACGCCTCATGGCCGGGTGTATCAAGGAAAGTTATGATTTCTCCATGATAGGTAATCTGATATGCTGCCATTCGTTGTGTTATCTTGCCATATTCGGCTTCGGCGACACGAAGCTTAGTTATTGCATCGAGTAAAGTTGTCTTTCCGTGATCCACATGCCCCATGACTGTCACAACCGGAGGTCTTCCTTCTTCTTCAATGTCGGACACTGACGTAATCATCTGTTCTTCTACGGACATAACCTTAACTTTATAACCAAATTCGTCACAAAGCACAGTAATCGTATCGAGATCAAGGCGCTGATTAAGACTTACCATCAACCCCATATCTAAGCACTTCTTAATAACTTCTGTTGTCGGCAACTTCAAAGCTTGAGATAACTCAGCAACTGTCATAAAATCAACGACCTCAACAACACGTTCTTCAGTAATAGTCTCAATCTTCACAGGAGTCTCCTTTTTATAGTGCTTCTTTGTTTCCCGTTTCTCTAATTTTGCAAGAGTTGATTTCACTTTTTCGCGTATCGCCTCTTTATCAATTTTCTTCTTCTTTTCTTTAATTTTTGGTTTCATCCAGCGGCGAGTAAATTCTTTCTTAACGCGTTTTTTACCTTCAGAAATTTTTGCTTTAACTCGAGTAATTTCTTCTTCAGTAAGACTTGACATGTGGCTTTTTACCTTGATACCCATCTCTTTAAGAAGCTTGATTAGTGCTGCACTTGATAGGCCTAAAGTCTTCGCTACCTTATGTACCTTCTTCTTTGGCATCCTCAGACTCCTCTACTTCCTTAGGTTTCAGAATCTCCAACAATTCCGCTACCCCATCGTCATCCAACCTTAAAAGAAATTTCAGCTCTTCAACAGGGGCTTTAAGTACACTTAAAATATTAGAATACCCCTTTTCAATCATCAATTTTTTCAGATCGGCATCCACTCCTTCAATATCCTCAATTTTTATCTGAGCAAGCTCTTTATCCTTAAGATCTTTTGCATACTCGGACTCTTTTTTGATTTCTATTTCAACCTCACAGAGTTTTGATGCCAGATCAACATTCACACCATTTTTGCCAATCGCCTTTGAATAATCCTCATCTGGTACAACAGCAAGAACATGACCTTCATCAATAGTTATCACTTCTTTTATTTTTGCCGGTGATAGACTTCTCGATATTTGAAGATTAGACTGCTCTTTACTCCACTGAATAATGTCGATACGTTCGCCTGATAGTTCTTTGACAATTGATTGTATGCGGCTCCCTCGATAGCCTACACAGGCACCAATGGGATCAATCTTTGGATCGAGGGTTTGAACTGCTACTTTAGCCCGCACACCTGGTTCACGTACAATTCTTATAACCTGAATCAACCCGTCCTTGATTTCAGGAATTTCATAAAACAGCAATCGCTCCATGAATTTTGGGTCTGTTCTTGAAAGAATAATTTTGGGACCCCATTGTGCACGGTCAACCTTTGATACAACAGCTCGAATAGGTGAATCCAAACGGTAGTGCTCTGTCCTCATTATACCATAAGAAGGAATCGTAGCCTCTACAGGGCCGAGATCAACGATTACTTCATTACGACTCACAACCTTGACAATACCCTTAACAATCTCACCAATCTTTTTCTCATACTCTGTCATAATTCTATTTCGCTCTGCTTCACTCACGCGTTGCGTAAGACTCTGCTTGACAGATTCAATCGCTGTCCTACCCAATCCTGAGATATCGATTGGCGTCCTCATCTCATCACCAATATTGTAATCTGCTTTTTTCTTTCTAGCTTCATCCAAAGATATTTCTCTGCTACTGTTTTCGACATTTTCGACGACCTTCTTTACAATATAAATTTTAATTTCTCCAGTTGATTTATTCACCGAAACCTCAGATTCGGTGTCCTTACCGTATTTTCTTTTTACACCATTCTTTAGCGCCTCAGCAAGAGATTCTATCACATAGTCAAATTTCACTCCCCTAGCTCTTGCGATAGATTTTATGTTTTCTATTACTATATTACCTTCGTTTATCATATTCTAGATCCTCCACAACCTTTGCCTTTATTACATTTGAATAGAGAACCAAATCTTCGCCCACATCGGTTGCTACAACAACTCCGTTGTCTTTTATATTCCTTACATATCCCTTGATTTTCCTATTGCCAACATCTATTTCTACAAGTTTGCCCATTGCCCACTGGTAGTGTTCGGGTCGCTTCAATGGTCTTCCAATACCTGGGGAAGAAACTTCGAGCGTGTATCGGAACGCCATAGCATCATCAATCTTCTTTGAAATAATAGTACTTACTTTCTTGCAGTCCTCAACTGTTATTCCTTTTTTTTCTCGATCAATAAAAACTCTTAAAGTCCTTGATACTTCATTAAAATGTATATCGTACAATCTCAATCCCAGTTCATCCAATGCACTCTTTATCAAATTTGAAATCTCTTCTAAATCAAAATTATCGTTCATCTATCCTCCGATACAACATCTTCTTCAATTCGGAACATTTGGCCGCCACCATATCTTTGCTGACTTCAAACACCTCCTTTGTCTCACGCAGGTATACATCAAATTTGTTGTTTTTAACCCCCTTCGGCCCAATTGTCACCCTGATCGGCATACCCAAGAGGTCAGAATCATTAAACTTTACACCTGCTGATATATCACGATCGTCAATAATAACCGAAAAAGCAGTCTTCGTCAATGTCTGAATAATGTCATCTGCAACCAATTTGATATTCTTTTCTAAAGGGTTCAATAATACAACATAAACGTCATGCGGTGCAATCGATATTGGCCAAACAGCACCTTGATGATCACCTTTTTGTTCACAAACGCACGCCATTATTCTCTCAAGACCAATGCCATAACTCCCCATCACGATCGGCTTTTCCTTACCATGTTCATCCAAAAAAGTGGCACCAAGTGTCTCTGAATATTTTGTACCTAGTTTAAATATATGACCGAGTTCTAATCCTCCATATAATTCAAGTTCGCTATTGCATCTCAAGCATTTATCCCCCGATTTTACCATTCTTACTGTAAGAAACTCTTTTACATTAATATCTCTTTTTACATTCAGTCCTCTGATGTGATAGTCATTATGATTTGCGCCAGTGATCATACCTTGAGCTCCCTCCAGCAAATCATCAGCGTAAGTATCAATATTAGCCTTGCCAAATGGACCTATAAAGCCTGGTTCAGCACCAAAAGATTTGATTATCTCTTCAGAAGAAGCTGGTTGGTATGTGAATCCAAAGGTATTCTTTATGATGTCTTCATTTATATCATAATCGCCCCTCAGCAAAATTAGGATCGGCTTTTTATTGGGAGCGGTATAGAACATACTCTTAATCAAATTTGTTCTTGAAACATTCAAAAAATCACTCACCTCGATGACAGTTCGTTTACCTGGTGTGTGGACTTCAGCCACAGGGCTATCCACGAACTTTGCGACTTCTCCTTTCCCTCGAGCAACCTCCAGATTAGCTCGATAATCGCACCCTTTACAAGCGACAATAGTAGCCTCGCCTCCGTCTACCCTGGCCACGAATTCCTTCGATTCACCAGTTCCCATGAGTCCACCTGAGGCCTCCACAATCTCAAAATCAAGACCGCATCTTTTAAAGATTCTTGAATACGCATCTTTATGGAGATTAAAGCTCTTATCCAACCCTTCCGCATCCTTATCAAGACTGTAGGAATCCTTCATAATAAACTGACGAGAACGAATCACACCAAATCGTGGTCGGATTTCATCACGGAATTTCGTCTGAATCTGATACCAACTCTGTGGCAGGTCGCGATAAGAACGAATCTGTTTTTGAGCTATTTTGGCGATAATTTCTTCATGGGTCGGGCATAGGCAATAATCCCTACCCTTCCTATCCTTGAAACGAAACATATCATCACCATATTCATCCCAACGGCCTGATTCCTCCCAGATTTCTTTTGGCGAAATTGCAGGCATCAGCAGTTCTTGAGCACCAATTCTATCATGTTCCTCGCGAATTATATTGGCGATTTTCATAAGAATACGCCATCCCAGCGGCAGATAAATATGAACACCTGATGCAAGTTGTCTTATAAATCCGCCACGCAATAGAATTCGGTGACTCTTGCTCTCTGTTTCCTTAGGATCCTCACGCAGTGTCGATATCAATGATTTGTTAAATTTCATAACATAAAATATAACACAGTTTTAACACAAAGTCAATACTCGCAGTCATCATTTTTTACTTGATTTTAAGATTTATTTCAATATAATTATAAGTGTTTCAAAAATGAGCATTAATAATAGTGTCATTTCTCCGTATTCTCTCAATCAGAAGGAGGTGAGAATATGAAAACCTTCATAAATATTTTTTTGGTATTAGCTTTCGTTTTCTTAGCCTGTGCTCCGTCATCAAAGGATTTTTTTGAAGCCGCAACAAAAGGAGACATTAAAGGGGCCAAATATTGGATAAAAAAGGGCGCGGATATTAATGCAAGAAATGAAGATGGCGAAACACCCCTGCATATTGCCACATTCCAAGGACATGTCGCATTCATAGATCTGATTTTGCAGAATGACGCAGATGCCAATGTCTTTGACAAAAAGGGCAAGACACCATTGCATGTGGCAAGTTTTCTAGGACGTAAAGAAATTGCAGAGCTGCTATTGAAAAATGATGCTGACGTTAACGCCAAAGACACCAACGGCGAGACGAGTCTTTTTATGGCTATCGTCATTGGACGAAATGAAATTGCAGAAATGCTGGTCCAGAACAAGGCCGATGTCAATGTAAAAAATGCAAACGGCTTTACACCATTGCACAAAGCTGCATTTTGGGGAAGGACTAAAATAGCAGAACTTCTGATAGATAATGGAGCAGATATCAATGCTGAAAGTACGAATGGCGCAACACCGCTGAGAGTTGCTGTGAATTCCAATAAGCCTGAAGTAGAAGAGCTGTTGCGGAAGCATGGTGCAAAATATACCACCATAAAAACTGAATCTGTTGAGAAGTTTCTGCGCAAATACAAATAGTAAATAGAAAATCTTGATCTGTAAAACACATCCGAGCTTCTGGTTGAGACGAATGTTTGAAAATCCGCAAAAGGACACTCAACCCCGATTCAAACTGTGGTTTGGAAAAGTAAATTATCTCATATCTGCTTTATTGACTTCCTGCGTATACACACTATAATATCTTGACTGTAGGAGGACTGATGAAGCAGGAAATTTTCTATTGGGAAAGACCTGGCAAAGGAAACACTGAAAAGACTCTTGATCTGGCTGTAAAACGTGCAAGACAATTGAAAATTAAACACTTTGTGGTTGCCTCGTGTAGCGGTTACACAACAAAACTGCTACTTAAGAGAGTAAAAAATGCTAAGATCGTCTCAGTTACACACCAGGCTGGATTTCATCAACCTGGGAAATCCGAAATGAATAAAAAAACAGAAAAGTACTTGCGCAAAAAAGGCATTGTTGTATTCACAGGCACTCATTTTTTTGGTGGTATTGGTCGGTCAATGAGATTAAAATTTGGTGGGCTGGAGAGTGATGAGCTTGTGGCAAATACTCTACGCATATTTGGTCATGGGATCAAAGTGGGCGTTGAGATTGCGATCATGACACTTGATGCAGGACTCATTCCATATAATAAAGAAATAATCACCATTAGTGGCTCAGGGGTTGGGGCAGATACAGCAATCGTCTGTTTACCAAGGCACGGTAAGGATTTCTTTTCATTTGAGGTAAGAGAAATTATCTGTAAACCACGCATCAGAAAATGAAATCGAGCGTTGCTGTAGTAAAAACAACACCAGATACTGTTCTCGATGATATAGAAAGAGTACTAAAATTAGCGCGCGTCGAGGACTTCTTACGTAAAGATGCAGCTACAATTTTGAAAGTAAATATTACATGGCATTTCTATTACCCCGCGTGTTCAACAACACCGTGGCAACTTGATGGTGTAGCTACCTCACTCGAAAATAGAGGATACAAGAATCTAATTCCTGCACAGAATCGGACAGTAGTAGTCAATCCAAGACTCGGTGCAGAAAATAATCATCTGACTTCAGTAATAAGAAAACATAATTTGAAATTCGTGTATCTCTATGAACCTGACATTGAGTGGGTTAACTACCGTCCTAAAGCAAAGATGCTGGTTTTAGACAGAATTTTTGAAGGGCGCATTGAAATACCAAAAATGTTCATAGGCAAAAATGCATTTCATCTGCCAACATTAAAAACTCACGTTTTTACGAAAATGACCGGAGCTATAAAGAATGCTTTTGGTGGACTTCTTAATGACAATCGTCACTGGACGCATTCACATATACATGAAACACTCGTTGATCTACTCCAGATCCAAAAAGAAATTCATCCTGGTATTTTCTGTCTAACTGATGGTACAATAGCTGGTAATGGTGCTGGCCCCAGAGTAATGGAACCTCACATAAAAAATTACTTATTGGCAAGTGGCGATTCGGTAGCAATTGATACAATCGCTGCAAAAATGATGGGTTTAGATCCCATGAAACTCAAGTTTCTCAGTCTGGCCAACGAGATGGGTTTAGGTAAAGCAAACCCTCAAGATATCGAAATTGTGGGTGAGGACATCAGAAATGTAAATTTTCATTTTGAAGTAAAAGATACCTTTGCCTCGAGGGGACAAAAGGCAATCTATTGGGGAAAACTCAAACCTTTCGAGCATTTTCTCTTACGTACGCCAATTGTACCTTGGTCTTATGTGGCATCAAGGATGTACCACGATTTCTATTGGTATAGTTTCTTTGGTAAGAAAATAGCCAAAAAGTTCCTAAATACAGATTGGGGGAAGCTGTTTATATCCTATAAAGAATAGTACTTTCTACCCTTCTTCCATCTCTATTAAGCACTGCAATATTTCTAGTTCATCAGCGTCAAACCATATCAATCTACATATCCGGCATTCATCAATTTCTACGTGGAAAGCGTAGCTATATAATTTACGTCTCATCGGTTGTCCACATCGAGGACAGTTTCTCGGATGTGCTGTATCAAGAAGTAGTCTTAAACGAGGGAGTTTCTTTTTTGTCCCTTCTCTAAGTAAAGTTGCGGTATGCTGAACATGTTCAGTGAAACCCTTCTCTTTACGTACAAAGATTCGAGGTAGTTTATCATATTCAACTAATAATCCATTGCAAAATGCGCAACGCCATAAATTTAGCCCCTCATATTCCTGCACAATTAACCACTGTCTGCAAATAGGACACAAACGTTTGATCTGCCAAAGAGGCTCTTTTCTGATTTGGAAATAGTGATTCAAAGCAGGCACATCACTTGCCTTGATCATTTCACTCCCCATTTTTAGTTTTGTGTCAGGTGCCAACCAATCGCATGACTGAAGCTGTAATAGTGTAAATGGCCCCAACCATTTCTTTTTATACTCAGCAAAGAATTCAATAGTAGGTTCTTTCTTCTCCAACTCAGTTTTGATTTTACTTTTTTTCTGTAGGTGTTCGACGATTTGGCCCAAATCAGAATGGGCAATGCCAAGAATTACTTGGAGCCGTTTTGCCAAAGGTGGATGAGTAGAAAACAATGTTGCGTAGATATCCTCTTGTTCACTAAGACGATTCAATTTGGGGCTAAGAATAAATATTGGCGCAAGGTGTTCGCCACCATATCCAGCGCCACGCCAATGTGTTCCAATTTTATAGAGCGCAGTCGCTAGACTTAACGGGTCCCGAGTTAATTTCACAGCTGATGCATCTGCACGGTATTCTCGTTCACGCGACATAAACATTTTCACCAGTTGACTTAATACATCAGTAATAAAAAATACAATCAAAATTGGCAAAGGCAAGAAACTGAAAGCCGCGGCATCACCACGAATCGTACCTTCTCCTTCCATCCATGGAAAGGATGATGACTTATGCATCATAGGTTTACTCAAGGCCCTCGTATACTGTTCGAGCGCCTCACTATAAATACCAAAAAGGGAACAGGTTATTGTTGTTTCTAAACAGTCATTTGAAACGATATGAGCCATTTCATGTGCAACAACTGACTGAAGCTCACCACGACTTAGTCGAGAAATAAGCCCTTCGGTTACCCCAATTACTGTTCGACCCGCCCAGTCTGCGAGGGCGAATGCATTCATCGCTCCTGTCGGCAAAACATAACGTTCCACTTTCAAACCACCTGCAGCGGCTTCAATCTCGTCCACAACGTTTTGGAAAACATAATGATATCTATCGCGTTTATCTGGTGGCTTTGCACCAAGTAAATGAAGAATCTTATTTACTGCACGAGCATTTGAATAGTACCAATGGATGTATGTGGCAATAGCAGCTATGGATAACACAATCCACGTATCAAAACCAAAAACCATAAATGGTGCGTGCGCATCCTTCAGGAATATTTTGATGTAGATTACGAGTTTTATCACCACCCACAGGATAAAAATCGGTACAAAATAGAGCAGTAAAAGAAAACCAAATAGAAAATAGATACGCCAGGTTTTTTCTTTCTCAATATCCCAGAAGGTTTTGAACTCGCCGTTAGCCATACCTTTTATTTCCTTTCGATAAATGCTTTGGTAAATACCTTTTCCGGAATAGGAACATCAATCTTAATCTCTTCAAAGATGAGTTCAGTAAAGGTATCCTTTCTCAATTTGTTTTCCATGCGAATATGCACTGGATAGTGCCGCGTTCCAATTTTCTTCACTTCTAGAACTTTCAATTCTTTCATGAGTTTACCGCTTTTGGCGAAAAGTTCTGTCTTGAGTGGAATGTAGTTTTCTTTACTCACCCATAGCCTACGTTTGTAGTAACTTACCTCTTCTATCTTGGCAGTGAGTTCAAGAACATAACACTCAGTGCCAAGGAACGTATCAGAATCTAATACTTCAATATCGTACGCATCAAGCATTTTTTTATTCTCAGTGAAATCATCATAGGAAAAATCACTACCCATGAGACTTTGACGCAGCATGTGTCCCGCAATTTTTGTCGCTTTTTCGACAGACGGGATGTACATCCACATCTCATCGGCAAGTTTCAGAAATCGTGTACCTTTTTCCCGTGCTGGTGCAGTAAATTCCATATAAGCCTGTTCATCTCCCTGAGCATAACCTTCAAAGGACTTTTCGCGCACCTGTTTGCCCATGGAAATGGTCATGGTCGCATGGTATTCGATCGAATTGTATACCTGATTGCCATCGACACGTGCAATAATCTCCTTGCCGCTCAGCGCAAAAAGTGCTATACTAAGTGTGAAAAACAGAATTGATGTCTTCATCATCCTGATCTTCATTTTTATGACCCCTTGTCTTGCATTGCCTTATTTCTGCCATCTGTCATTTACCATTTGCTACTAAATGCTCCTCAGCGCCTCTGCCGGCTTCAGCTTCGTTACCCGGCTGATCGGCAGGAAGGCAACCACAATTGTCGCGATAAGACCAAACATGAATGCGCCAAAAACAATAAAGGGAGTTGGTGATAGATATATTATCGGTCCAAAAGGTAAACTTTGCGAAGAGGTCGAAGATGCGATCGAAATATCTATTCCCTGAAACTTGAGCCAGTAACTCAAAATAGAACCGAATATAGTGCCAACCAAACTGCCAATAAGACCGATCAGCGCAGCTTCCATCATTAAAATTCCAATAATGCTCCATGTGTTCAATCCCATTGCCTTCATCATCCCGATCTCCCGGGTGCGTTCGAACACAACCATAAGCATCGTATTTGCAATAGTTGAACACGCGACCACAAGGATTATGAAATAGAGAATCCCATAAATTATGTATGCGACATTAAGGTAGCGCAGCATAGAATTATGTTGGTAAGGGATTGCAAGCAAACCAGTTCGCGAATGGATATCTGAAGCAATTGCAACTGCCTGGTCTTTGTCTTTCAGCTGCACAACCACCTCAGTCGCGAGCCCTTCCATGTCAAGCATATACTGACCAATGTCCAAAGGAATGTAAAAAATGCTGCGGTCCACGCCCCCAATGCCGGTCTCGAATATGCCATTGATCCTCACTGTAATACCGGTTGGTGAATCATATGCAGTACGGGTAATGATCGTGAGCGTATCACCGACTGTTAGACCCAATCGTCTTGCCAACCCTGCTCCTACGATCGCGGCACGCTCACCAGTGGAGATATAGGTTCCCTTAACGAGCCGGGTTTGCAGTCCAGAAATCTCCTTCTCGATCTCCGGGGTGAATGCATAGCCAAGTGCCGGTACACTAAGTTCTTCTTCTCCCAGGAGTACACCAAATTTGATACGTGGCGAAATATGAGTAATGTCTTTATTCTTGACCGCCGCATAGAATTCATCATCAAGAAGAATCGATTCAGATAATGGTAGTAAACGCTCTTGTCTCTTGTATTCAGGAGTCACAAGGTTAATATGTCCGGATACGAGTTTGATTATATTCTCATTGATATTTTTGAAGATCCCTTCAATATAGCTCTGTGCGAAAAGTATCGCCATGATCGCGATCGCAACGCTGAGTCCGGAGATAAAACTCCGCCTCGCATTACGAAAAAAGTTTCTGACTGCAAGCTTTATGATGTACATCAGATATGCCTTAATGCGTCGACCGGCTTCAACTTTGTTGCTCGGCGCACTGGCCACAGAGTTACGATAATTGATACGAATACGCCGAACAAGAATACCATGCACACCATGACCGGATCGATCTTGCCCTTTAAGAAGAATTCAACCGGATACCCAAGCTCCGCGGTGTCAAACAATGAAGAAAAATCAAGACCTACAAATACAAATATCAATGATACGAGAAGTCCATATAGACAACCCAAAACGCTACCGAAAATACCGATTATGCCGCCTTCATACAAAAACATCATAATGATTTCACGGTTTCTGTACCCCATCGCCTTGAGCGTACCGATCTCTGGTATTCGCTCCATGACTGCCATGAGCATGGTATTTACAATACCTACAGCCGCAATAATAATAACAACAAGTGCAACAATTAATTGCATGAAGCGCTTCAAACCAGATACCTCAAAGATGCTTGCATAGAGTTCCTTGTAATTATATACTTCGCAGTTTTCACCAAGTGCTTGCTGGATTACCTTCTGCATCTCAAATACTTTTGATTCATTATACAGCCTTATGCTGATTTCTGTCACGCCCTGACCGAGCGCGAGTAGCTCCTGAGCCACGGATAGATCTATAAATGCCGCATTTGCGTCAAGAACCGGGTGTCCTGTGTATATAAGACCGGCCACGATGAAATCATAAGCATTGAATGTACCATTGCGGTCGCGCATCATCACTGTAAGCACTGCACCGGTATCTATCTCCATGGTCTCCGCAAGTTGAGCTCCAATAACCACATCCGAAGGATTTTCAAGGTAGTGTCCAGTGACAACTGATTGATGGACTCTAAATACATTCGATTCGGTCTGCGCATTTATTCCGATTGCAAGCACTGGGAATTCAACAATGCCATTGCTTACGCGGGCTGGAAATTTGACACGCTCGGTCAAACCCTGAACGCCCTTAATCCTCTCGACGACCTTCCTCACCTGATCAGGATCCTCGATTATTGTATCCAGCGGAAACATCCCCTCTTCACGGTAATAACCGTCGGCAAAAATTTCAAGATGTCCAGTTTCGTAGTTAATGATATTATATGATGCCATAGTATCCATCCCATTCATCATGGTGTTGCTTGCGATCATCGCTCCCAAGCCTATCGATATTGCTGCGGCAGTGATCCACGTGCGCCGTTGATGTCTGAAAACGTTACGCCAGGCGAGCTTAAGAAACATCACCCCGCACCTCCCTTCAGATCATCGCCAACCACTTTTCCATCTCTTAGGGAAACCAGACGCCTTGCAAAATCCATGACGAGCTGGTCATGGGTCGAAAAAATGAAAGTGGTGCCGTGCTTCTCGTTAAGTTCCTTCATGAGTTGAAGAATATCTCGACCCGTGGTTGAATCCAGATTCGCGGTTGGTTCATCGGCCAAAACCATGGTCGGATTTTTGACCAGGGCGCGTGCGATTGCAACGCGTTGCTGCTGCCCACCGCTCATCTCATTGGGTCGCCGCCGCAGGTACTCAGCCAATCCTACTTCTTCAAGAATCGAGGTGATGCGCTGTTTTTTTTCCTGCTCAGGAATGTCCAGAATGATCAAAGGCATTTCGACATTTTCGAAAGCAGTGAGTACGGGTATGAGGTTAAAGGTCTGAAATACAAATCCGATCTTTTCCTTGCGCAGTGCTGCTTGCTCCTTTGTGGATAATCCGCTGATATCCTTATCGTCGATCATCACCTTTCCCTTTGTCGGACTGTCAAGACAGCCGATTATATTGAGTAATGTCGTCTTGCCCGACCCACTTGGTCCAGCGATCGCCGTGAACTCACCATTATCAATAGTGAGATCAATGCCGCGTAATGCTGGAAACAGAACCTTACCTACTTTGTAATCCTTATATAAATCAATTGTTTCAATCAAATAACCCCCTAAAGTTATACCTTGCTAATGTTCAACAAAGTGCAGAAGCCGCAGCGATCTCGCAAAAATCGCACAGAAAACAAGGCAATCTACACGCATCGCACTTAGAAGTAGATCTTTACCCAGACATAAGCTGCACCATCAAAAGGTGCGATATTCGTAAATTCGCTTTCGTCAGAACCTACAAAATAATCCAGGCCAACAGTTATATCTGTATTTTCAAGTAAAGCAACACACACTTGAGGAATAATAACAACACTTCTATCATCTAAATTTACTAATGCACTAACCGTAGGCCGTATGACATCAAATGGATTGGCTAATCTTCCAATAGCAGAGTATATGTAGTGCCGTGCGAGCGTTGAACGTTCACCCTGTAGAATTTTTGTAAAATCATAATATTGCGGGTCACTTACGCCACTACCGTCAAAAAAATATTCAACCATTGCATAAAGACTGAAAGGGAAAGAATAATCCGCTCCCAGAGTAAATCTATTATAGTCAACAGTGTCTTCCCAGGTGTAACTAAACTCGCCCCAGTATCCAATTTCTAACTCGCCTGCAATTTCTGCACCAAGTATTGTTTTTTCTTCAGATACTTGATGCATGAAGTTCAGTCCGATATCATTTTTTAAAACATTAGTGCCAATTCTTAATCCGCCTATCGACTTTTCAACATCATATTGAGGTATATAGACACCACGGACGCTTGTCAAACGCGCCAATGCAAGATATCCAATAATTGCATTGGTGCCAGCGCGTTCATAGGTAGGCTCGAAATAATTAACTGGGTTAAAAATATCCAAAGGTCTAAACACCCTTGCGACGCCCCAGTAGAGTTTCTGTTTTCCTACAATCACTCTCATATTCTCAGGGCCTAACCACAGAGCAAGTCTTGATATATTTATTTTTTCCGTGGCATAAATAAATGAAATAGTATCATATGGCATAAGGAGATCTAATGCAAGCTGTGCTCCGTAATCTGGCCCCTCT